>Ga0068714_10001171_pt1 | contig 40738 bp, 33 predicted proteins | sample MTBNYHSulfiMetaG_FD_62988 | JGI IMG/M metagenome (GOLD analysis project Ga0068714, IMG submission 62988) | Enrichment culture microbial communities from rom New York Harbor, USA that are MTBE-degrading - MTBE-NYH (New York Harbor Sulfidogenic)... | ecosystem: Environmental > Aquatic > Marine >... | reverse complement strand
ACCACCCTGATCATATTTCTTTTGAAGCGCTCTACCAATCGCTGTGCGAAAAGTACACCGGGTTGTTTACGCCATCTCCCGAATGGGTCAGATTGTGCCTGGCTTCATACTGCATTCCCATACCAGACTCTGAGGATATCTGGCGGCACAACCCCGCTGAAACTGCCGATTCCCGTCAAAAAGACGTTAATGATATTTCAGAGCTGCTTCACCAAACCGGGCGTAAGATTGGTTTTTCAACACAAGCCGGACAGCCTCTGTTGTGGATCGAACGGGAGAATGAGCCGGTTTATGGATTTTATTGTTTTGCTTCCAGCATCATCAGTCGTTATGTCCAGCAACCTCAACCTGTTCCGCTTGAACGCTGCGTACTGGTCCTTCCTGGCAGCCGTTCACGCCTGCTGGAGTACAAGCTTCAACACAATCCATATCTGGCCGAAAAAGTGTCCGAAGGATGGCGCATTGTCAAGTTCCGCCATATCCGCCGGTTAGCTGAACGAGACAATTTAACCCGTGCTATCTGGGAGACTTTACTGAATATGGACCCTCCCACCTGGGAAAAACCCATGCAGCTCCCCATCTTTTAGCTTTCAAGCAAAAAGCAGCCTCACCGGCTGCTTTTATATTTTATCAAATCCTCAACCTTGTGATCTACGCCTCCCTGCGGCCAACCCTCAGGATGTAGGGCTTGGAACAGGTGTTTCAGTCCGGGTTGGCTCCACCGTGGGTGTATGTGTTTTTGTGGGCAGCAGTGTCTCCGTGGGGGTGAGGGTCGGTGTAGGTGTTTCTGTAGGAGTGCTGGTTTGAGTGGGTGTCGGTGTAATGGTCGGCGTTGGGGTAGGAACCTGGATATTTAACCGGATCCGGCGCTCTGCGTAAGTCCCTTTGGTGCTGGTCAGATAGATCCGCAGGGTGATAGTGCCGGCTTTCACAGTTTCAAGGTCCCAAGTATAGATTCGTTCCGGCTGGGTATACCGGTTGGTGTTGCTATCTACCAGTTTTTTCCATTCCACCGGGTCATCTCCCCGGCCAAACTCTAGCCGGAACTTATTGTAATTGTCCGTAGCGTCAACCAGCGCGTAGATATCCAATGGCGATGTCGTGATCACCTGACCATCACTTATACCCGCGAAAAGGATTTTGGGGCGAGGGGCGTTCTCATCACATTCTCGTTTGGGAGTGAAGAATATTTCATCATCAAACCCCATACTCTCAGCCCAGGCCTGACCCTGCCCGGTTTCTCTGATCCATTTCTTCGCCCAAGAATCCTCCACATTGAGCGCGAAAACTTCTTCCGCGAAATCCGAACAATACGGAGAAACCTTTAAGCCGGTCCATGTGTCCACCAACACCTTTTGCCACAGGTCATCTTCTTTTTGCAGCGGGAGCTGGTCAGCTGCAAAAAATTCACCACGCTGAGAAGGGCACCATTCGGAAGGTTCGCTGCCCGAAACCTCACACACCACCCGCTCAACAACGCCTGCCGGCCTAGTGAATGGGGTTGGGTTCCCGCCAGTCATCTCCGCAACAGCATATTGCATAAACTCATTCCAGATCGGCGCCGCACCTGAAAGACCTGTTGTGTTTTCCATTGGGGTGTAATCAGCGTTACCCACCCATACCCCAACTGCGATATCAGGAGTATATCCCAGTGTCCAGTTGTCGCGGAAGTCATTGGTCGTCCCCGTTTTGGCAGCGACTGTGAACGGCAGGTTCAACAGAGAATTGGCCCCAAACATTGGAGTTCGCGCTGTATTGTCCGATAGGATAGAATTGATGAGAAACGCATGTTCAGCCCGGATCACTTGTTCGCCAGATGGTTTCTGCCGTTCGTAAACCACATTGCCCTGAAAATCGACAATCTTAGTGATTGCAGCGGGTTCAATCCGCCTTCCACCATTGGCAAATGTAGAATAAGCTGATGTGAGGTCAATCAATCGCACATCCCCACCACCCAGTGTCAATGAAAGACCATAATCATCCCTTGTCAGCGTGGTTATGCCCATCCGTTCGGCAAATTTAATCAGTCCTTCTTCCTGTGGCGTATCCGGATCATCATAAATCCTCACAAAGTCCAATGTTTTCACCGCGGGCACATTGTAAGAGTTCGCCAAAGCTGCTCGAGCTGTCACCGGTCCGTGGAACCGCTCGTCATAATTCACCGGCTCGTATGGCGGGCGGGGGTCATCCGCGTTCCCTGATGGGGGGAATTCGCTGGGCACATCCCAGATCAATGTGGCGGGCGTCCAACCCTTTTCGAAAGCCGCCGCGTAAGTGAGCGGCTTGATAGATGAACCGGGTTGCCGCGGGCTGACAGCCATATTGACCTGGCCCGAAATTTCTTCATTATAGAAATCTGCCGAACCGACCATCGCCAGAATCTCTCCCGTGCCTGGTTGGATGGCTATCAGTGCTCCATCGGTAACATTTCTGTCCGCAAGCAATTCGACCTGATCTCCCACAATATTCTCGGCTCGTTCCTGGAGATCAGGATCCAGTGTCGTATGCACAGTAAAGCCAGAACGATAAATCGTCTGGGAATCGTACTGTTCCTCCAATACAGACCGCACATAATTGACCCAATGAGGATACCGCATCATCCCCTGGTTGAGTTCAAAAGGATAATTTTGTATTTCCTCAGCCGCGCTGGCCGCATCCACCGCGTCCACGCATACAGGTTGTGCGCTGTTTGACACCACGATGCAGCCTTCTTCTTTATTGATCTGGTACATCAACAACAGCACCTGCTGGTGTCGCCGCAGTGTTTCTTCACGGTTTGTGAAAATATCGTGAATTGCAGGAGCCTGGGGTAAACCCGCCAGGAAAGAAGCTTCGGCAAGGTTCAGTTTATCGGCAGTTTTATTAAAATACGTCTCAGATGCCGCTTCGATCCCGTATGAACGGTTTCCATAAAAACTTTCGTTCAGATACAACTCCAGGATTTCATCCTTACTGTAGCGGCGTGTGATTTCTGCTGCCAGAATAATTTCCCGGGATTTTCTCTCATAAGTGGTTTCTGTCCGTTCTGACGGTGTGAATAACAGGGTTCGAGCAAGCTGCTGGGTGATGGTAGAAGCACCTGACACGATCTCTTGAGAAGTGTAGTTTTGAAACAGCGCTCTCGCGATGGCGACCGGGTCATACCCGGGATGATTGTAAAACTCTTTATCTTCCGTGGCAATCGTAGCCGCCACCAAATATGGAGATACTTTATCGAGTGAAACATAGGTCCGGCGTCCCGCGTTGGGATCGAGAATTTCATACAATACATTCCCTTCCCTGTCGAGGATCCGCGTAGTCTCAAATTGAGATGCGCGTAACCTCAGGTCTTCCACGTCCGGCAGATCCTGCGCAATGGAAAAATATTTATAAACCGCAAATGACCCGGCAAAAGCGACCATCAAAATTATGATAAACAATAGTCCGATGCCCGCTTTGAGGATGCACCCCATAGCGCTCTTTACCCCTCCATTCCCATTTTTCTTTACTGGAGGCGGAGGAACAGCCACCGGCGGTGGTGTGTAATATACAGGCGGCGAAGGCCGGGTTTGTGAAAACTGAGTTCCTCCATGATATGCCGCAGGCGTAACCCGGGTTGCGTCTTTATCCTCTCGGGGTACAGGAGTTGGAAGCGAAGACGCGCTTCCTCTGGGAGGAGGAATATATCCGGGTCTGGTGGTACCTGTTGAAGAGGAAGAGCGGGGTTGTCCCGGTTCAGTTTTCCGTCCAGCCTGAACCGCTCGGGTAGATTGTTCAGATGGGGGCGTGCCCCCCTTTACTTCGTTGCGTCCCCCAGGCTCCTCAAACCAGCCCTTCGTTTGTTCATGCTCTCCGGATTCAACATGTTCGCTTTCTTGCTCCTGGGATTTTTCTCCACCATACCAGCCCCTGGTGGCGTCAGGAACGTTCTCTGAGTCTTTTGAAACATCCTCAGGTTGTCCACCAGTATATTTTTCATCTTCTGGCACGTACCATCCCATAGTAGGTTCAGATTTATTCTCCGGAGTTAATTTCGAAGAAAAATAAGCCGGCGGAATAGTATCATCTTCACTACTTGCTACCAGCCGCTTCAAGCGCTCCGCGGGCAACTCTTTTGGTTCCCCGGCTTTGTTTTTTGGAGTTTCGCTGGAATGATCTTCCATTTTCCTTGAAGCATGGTTGTCAACTTCATTTTCGCTCATAACTGCATCCTAAAAGTATTCTACGCAATAATAACTGACCAGGACGTGTCTTAATTCTAGCATAAATCAATCCGGAAACAGGTCAGGTAAATTATACGCCAGTCAAACTGGAATGTTGCAAGTTTTTCACCCCACAGCAATTCCACCAATAGTTTGATTAATTCCCCTACAAAACGTAAAATAAAAATATGAGAACCTGGAATTTAGGCGCAAACGATCCATTATTTCTAACTCTGGCTGCCGACACACGGTTAATCCAACCAAGTTACACCAATGACCATATCTGGCAAATCAACCTTGGTGAAGCTAAATCCCCGGCTTTATCCGCTGAAACTACCTATGGTTTGCGGGCGCGCAGCATGCGTTTATTTCCACACTTCCTTTATCAGGGTCGTGATATTCTTTCAACCAGCCAGTTTCACCAGGCTCCACGGCTGACATCTTTCTTTCCTAATTATCTTTCGTTCTCATGTATCCCTTTTCAAGGGCTTCATGTGCAGGCGGAATACTGGATACCCGAATCTCAACTAATAACCGGGAGACTGGTTTTCAATAATCAGACCGATGAACAGATAGATTTCCTCTTTGAATGGATCAGTCTTCTGGACCCAATGCCCAATGGCGAAAGTATGCAGTGCGTATCCAATGGCATGATCCACATTCTGGAAGGCAAAACCACCAACCTTGTTCCAGTCTGCGTGATGACCGGCGGTCCGGAACCAGGAAAGGGCCCCTACCCCGCGCTTTCAAAGCCTTGCAGCCTCTTAAGAGACGAAACATGGCATTGCCGTTGGGCTTTAGCCACATTACATGATCAGGAAGATTCTTTAGCGCTGGCTCGCCAAAGCACCGCCCGCAACTGGGAAGCTGAAACAGCTCGAATTGAAATGGAAAACCAACGCCAGCTCATAGAGATCACCACTGGTGATCCGGATTGGGATGCTTGCTTCGCCCTGACTCAAAAAGCAGCCTATGGGCTGCTTCTCCAACATGAAGGCAGCCTGCCCAACCCTTCATTTGTGCTTAATCGCCTGCCAGACCAGGGTTACGCCATCCGGGAGAATGGCAATGACCTTCCTTACTCATGGAGTGGGCAGACCGCGTTGAACGCTTATTATCTTACCAGCCTACTCCTCCCTGGCGGTGTAGATCTGATGAAAGGCATACTGGATAATTTTTTCAGTGTCCAGACCGAACAAGGGCACATAGACTGGAAACCCGGATTAGGAGGGCAGCGTTCTCATCAACTCGCGCAGCCCATCCTGGCGGCGTTGGCGCTGGATATTTTCGAATATACCCAGGACAAAATCTGGTTGTCATCGATATATCCTGGACTGATGGCATTTATAACCACCTGGTTTTCAACTGAGCATGATCGAGACCAGGATGGTTATCCTGAATGGGAACACCCCCTTCAGACCGGTCTGGAAGATAGCCCAACTTACGATTACTGGGGTGCCGAATCACAAGGGATTGCCATTTCCGCTTTGGAAGCCCCATCTCTGGCGGCTTTCCTCTATCGTGAATGCGCGGCACTGCTGCAAATCTCCAAACACATAGATCAGGACAAAGATCAGGAGTGGATCCATGCGCGAATGGAAATGCTGCGCCTCAAGCTGTCAGAATCCTGGAACGGCAGGGAAAAAATCTTCCGGTACCGTGATTTTGAGAACCATTCCACCAACAAAGGCCTGCTTCTTCGAAGCATAAAAGGAAAAACCGAAACAACATTTCGCAGAAACTTCAAATACCCCCAACGTCTGAATTTCATGTTTCAGTTCGAAAATGAAACAACCCGTCCGATCACCATTCAAATCAACGGCTCCAATCAAACTGGCACCCAAACAGAAAGAATTGCAGCCAACCAGCTTATTTGGGCAAACGGCACTGCTCGCGGCACCAGCACCCACCTGTTCACGAGTCTTCAGAAAATTGAAATCTCCGGGTTGTATAAAAACGACGCCTGTCACATCCTCACCGCAGACTACGCGAAAGAGGATGTCAGCCTGTTGCTGCCCATTTGGGCAGGCGCACTTGAACCGCAACTGGCAAAAACCTTGATTGAAAAAAAATTGCTGCCTCATTTCCTGAAAAAATATGGAATTCCGATCTGTCCCGATCGAAAAAACTACCCAGAAAACACAGAAAAAGTTTCTCTCATTTGGAACAACCTGATCGGTGAAGGGCTGCTGAACTATGGATACAATAAAGAGTCTGCCCGCCTTGTGACCCGTGTAATGGATGCGGTAATCGCATCCCTAAAAGTACACCACGCGTTCTTCCAGCATTACAATGCTTATCAAAAGAAATCAATGGGCGAGCGCAACAACCTGGAAGGTTTCGCGCCAATTGGACTGTTCCTGAAAACACTGGGGCTTAAGAAATTATCGCGGGATGAAATTATCCTTGAAGGACTTAACCCTTATCCCTGGCCTGTAACCATTGAGTTTCAGAGGATAAGAATTCACTTTCACAAAAAAGGCGCGGTAATTACCTTTCCAACGGGGCAAACGGCTGAAGTTGAAGGCCCTGGATTACATCGTATTTTTTTGGCATAATGAGATTTGAAAGGAGGTCATCAGAAGACTATGGGAAACAACCAGAATGATTATCTGTTAATTGCTGTGGTTCAGGCCCAGGACGCGGATGATGCTTACGACGCGTTGGCGGAACATAAATTTTCAGTGCACCGGCTGCCCAGCGTGGGGGCTTTTCTTGGCAATCAGAACGCCACTTTTCTGATTGCACTGCCCAAAGGCTGCCAGCATATTGCTCTGGACGCCCTGCGAGAAACCTGCCGCAGACGGGTGGAATATATTGCAGTTCCTCTGGAAAACGCACCCTTCCCACTTCCCAATCCGACCCCAGTTACAGTTGGCGGCGCGTTGGTGTTTGGGTTAGATATTGAACATTACGAGGAGGTTTGAGATGAAACTGATTACAGCTATTATTAGAGATTCCGATAATGAGGCAATCACCCAGGCTTTAACTGCGGCAGACTTTGGAGTAACCTGCATTGCCTCCACTGGCGGATTTCTGCGGCATGGACAAAAGACCCTTCTGATCGGTCTGGAAGACCACCAGGTGCAACACGCGATGCAGATCATTCGGGAGAATTGCACCAAACCCAGTGAATCCGACCCACGCCAATCTATTATTTTTGTGATGAACATCGTAGAGCAAACCAGGTTCTAGCGCCCCGCTGAATCGTTTGTACGAGTATATTTACATCTGATGATTCTTGAATCTTAGCTGGAATTCTTGTACGGAGATTTATTTTTTATTTTATAATTGTGGTAATGTTATAGAAAGCAGGTTAGGCGGTGGGAGGACATAACATTAAAGTTCAGTAATAATCATTGTAATTAACCATTTAGTCATAAAAGTAGAAAAGGAGAATCAAATGGAATTCGGTCGTGCGTTTTCATATGTTTTTGAGGATAGTGATTGGTTCAAAAAAGTCGCGCTGGCTGCCCTGGTTAGCCTGATCCCGATCATCGGACAGATATTCCTGATTGGTTGGGCATTGGAGATTACCCGCCGTGTGATTAAAAACGAATCCATCCTGCTGCCGGATCTTGATTTTGGCGAGAATCTTGGCCTGGGCTTCAAAGCCTTCGTCGTCGGTTTGGTATACGCGATACCCATCTTCATCCTGATGATCCCCAACTTCCTTGCACCTTTAATGATCGAGGTTATGGGTGAGGACGCTGGGGGCGTAATTGCGATCATCTTCTCTGTTTGTGGTGGCATTCTCGTTTTCATTTACTCACTGCTGATGGCGTTCATGCTCCCCGCGGCGTACGGTCGGGTGGCAGACACCGGGAACCTCGCGGATGGCCTGAAAGTGGGCGAAGTGTTCAAACTCGTAAAAAAGGCGCCAACAGCCTATCTGATTGTTCTGGTTGGCAGCATTCTTGCCGGTCTTGTTGGGCAGCTGGGCGTGATCGCCTGTGGTATTGGTGTTCTTCTCACCTACACCTATTCCATGGCAATCATGGGACATTTCTGGGGCCAGGCCTATAATGAAGCTACCGGCGGTAGCGCTGTCCGCCCCGCCGCGTCCTTCGAAATCCCAGAACCATAGATCAGATAAGAGTGTAAACACAAACAACTTGGCGGGCCAGACGGACCGCCTAAAACTAAAGAGCAAAGCACCTCATGCTTCCATTCTCGCATGAGGTGCTTTTGTAATTCTAGTCCTTGCGATTTTCACCGGGTTCAGACGTCGGTGACGCTACTGAGCTGCCAGGAGTAATGGTTGGCCAGGGTGTTGTGATCTGAACTGGTGTCGGTGAAAAGAATGACAGGGGTGGCGTTGTGGTCGCAGTCTCAACTATCGCTGTGTTTTCCAAAACCGGTGTATTCACCTGTTCATTTTGCAAGGTTGGGCTTGCTTTTATCTCGATCTGTGAATTATTTTGCGCTTCGAGCAATCCTCGCCAGACCGAATCCAGCGCTTTCAAACCGGTAAAACTTCTTCTGTCCCAGGCTTCAACGGTCAAATGAAAATTATCTCGCGAGGTATCAAGACCATCCCCTTGTAATCCCTGCACCGACCGCCAGAAGTTCCATAAAGGAAGATCATATTCATAAGCCAATTGTGCCGTAGCCAGATTGATACTGTGGTCCCCTTCCACATTGTCCGCTTTGGTTGCCAGAATGGGCACAGCTCCATGGGCGATCACCTCATCCAAAATCTGGCGCATGTAATCGCTGTAAGATTGGGCGTTCCGCCCACTCCACCACACCTCCAGGCTGATAATCACAATGCTGGGCTTATGCAGCCGCAGTTCACACGTCAGCGGTGTTTCACCCCGCTCACATCGCCTGGCATCTGCCCACAATGGAGACAGCACCGAAGCCCCGGTAAATCCACCATGCACTGCCGCGCTCTCCCGATTGAAAGAATCTTCAAAGTAGTCAATCGTTTCATTGAGATACCAATATTCCTCCGGCAGAGAATACCAACCTCTATCATATATCCCAAAAAATACTGAGTTCACACAATGACAGTCTCCCACTTTCGAAAAAGCGCGTGCATTGTTTCCTCTGGCAATGCCATCCTGGTAGATCTGGATAGCCCGATTCGTCACAGTGGGAACAACTGGCCAGTCACGCCATTGCTCAGGCAGCATTCGCAAATCTGGAGTGGGGGTGTAAATTGCCGCTGGGGGTTCGTACATTGGGGCAGTTGTACTCGCACTAACCTGTATTCCCGATTCCATTTGCCTCGAGGGTTCAATTGAGTCATGAACCTCCTTAGGGCTGCCATTTGCCTCTGACTGGGGCTGAGCAACCTGGTCCAAAGCAGCATCGGACAGGTTCAACACAGGGTTTAACACACCACACCCTAACAAACCCCAAACCATCACAAAAATGAACAGCGCGGAAAAATTTTTTGATTTGTGTTCCATTGATTACTCCCTGCGGTGTCGCAAACCAAAATCCATTTTATAAATAAGTGTAAACAATTCGTTCTATTAATCATAGGTTCAGCATATAATAAATACGAATATGAGGAGGCAAAATGCCAATCAAAATTGTAACAGACAGTGCTTGTGATATCCCTGAGAGTCTGGTGAAAGAGTATGATATTTCGGTTGTGCCTTTATATATCAACATTGGCAATAAAAGCCTGCTGGATGGTGTTGAAATCAGTCGTGACGAATTTTACACAAACTTACCAAATTATCCAGTCAATCCAACCACCGCAGCTCCTGGTCCTGGTATCTTCCAAAATACTTATGATGAATTGGCTTCTGAAGGCGCAACAGAAATCATTTCTATTCATATTTCCTCCAGCCTGAGCAGCACAATCGATTCCGCGAGGTTGGGGGCTGAACAAACCACATCAATCCCGGTTACAGTGATTGATTCTCACCAACTAAGCCTTGGCGCTGGTTTTGTTGTGCTTGCTGCCGCAAGAGCCGCCCAACAGGGGAAAACCAAAGAAGAGATCCTCCAGGTAATTCAGGACCAAATCTCCTGCACACATGTTTTTGCGGCTCTGGATACGGTGGATTTTCTTCGCCGCAGTGGACGTATGAATATGGTGGTTGCCAGTCTGGTCTCTCTCCTTCAAATAAAACCCATCCTCAAGATGTACAATGGAAATCCCTCCGCGGAGCGTGTTCGCACCGAAGAGAAGGCCCTGCAAAGACTCATCCAACTGGTTGAAGACCTTGGCCCACTCAACCAGCTCGCGCTGGTTCACACTTCCGCGCTGGAAAAAGCTGAAAAACTGCGGCAGCGCGCTTTACATCTTTTTCCAGACAATTCTCCCCCGCTTTTTGTGGGCGTAACACCTGTCCTGGGTGCCCATATCGGTCCAGGAGTCGCTGGTTTCGCGGTGATCGCCCGATGCAAACCGCGCCCAACCTCAATGCTGGAACGTGTGGAGCACTATCTACCTTTCTCCGGCCAATAATCAAATACAAAACACCAGACACCAGCTCAACCGGCTGGTGTCTGGTGTTTTAAGTACCTTTCACTCAAAATCAGCTTCATTGAATTCTTCGACCTGGTAAATGAACACTTCCAAATGCCTGGTTCGCCAATGATTTCCCGGCAGCCCCATTTTCCAGCATAGGTGGTTTAGGAATTCTTCAGGTTCAGGTATTTTCTCCCACACCTGAGGCAAGAAAGTGGCTCTGCGCATCCCATCCCGCAGCACTACGCCATCTATCATGGGACGTAACAACAAAGGGATTTCTGAGGGATTATCATAAGTCAGCGGTTTGGGAACGGTCAACCGGGATATTTCGATCATCAATGCGTCCAATTCTCCCGGAAGGACTGGCGTAAAACGGTAATCCTCAACCGCGGCAGCCGCGGCATGCTCGCACACATCTTGCACCAAAGGCTGGTAAGGCTCAAGAGTCCCGATGCAGCCCCGCAGGTCACCCGACTCTGTCAGGGTAACGAAGGAAGCGCCATCTTCTTGAAGCGGTTTTGGGTAGTCTGCGATATTAACCTTCAAGAGCTTTCCGCGGGTTACAACAGAGATGATCGACTTGCGGGCAATGTCTAAGAGGATTTGCTTTTTATCTTTAGTGAGTGGATGCTCAATCATGGTTTAATTGATGATAACCTCGATTAAAATAGATCAAAGGCTGGTAGCCCTCAAAAGATTTCGCTGCCAGCACCTCACCTACGAAAAGGGTGGAGGCTGCCATAGAGTACTGGTGTACAACTTTACAGTCCAAAAATCCCATTCCATCTTTCAGGAAAGGCGAACCGGTCAACAGCGTGAAAATTTGCAGCCCATCAAAACGGTTTTCTTGTTCAGATAGCTTCCCGGCAAAACATTCAGATATTTCTCGTTGTTGATCATTTAATATTGTAATTCCAAAAAAACCAGACTTTACCACCAAATCATGCGTGCGGGTATCATTTACCATAGTGATGGTTACCAGCGGTGGATATAAGGAAATCGAATTAAATGAATTTACTGTCATCCCATGAATCTGTGAATCAAAGTGACTGGTCGCAATGGCTACACCTGAAGGCCATTGACGCATGACCCACCTCAGTGGCTCGCTAAGTTCTGACATCTCTCTACACGCTCCGGGTCAAATTCTACATCAGCATGATGTGGTTACTTACCTTTATACTGTGTTGGTTAACATGCGTCAAGTGTCACTTTGCAAACCTCTTATCGGGTATGTGTTTTAACCCCAAAATCAGGTACTATCGGATAAAATACAAGCACAATAATTATTCAGTAAATCTAGTGGAAGTGGTTTGAAATGAAAGACTTTACTCCATGGCGCGCTTTTCAAAGTATCTTCGGTGTTGCGTTTATCGTTGCGACCCTGTTCACCATGTGGACACCAAGCAAATTATTCTCCAACGAGATATTCAATGAAGTTATGCTCACCATGGAGCCAAACACATCCGGCGACAATCCCCAGGCTACCATCACTGTTGGGCCCATGCCGCATATCGGTATTGTTGCCGGGCATTGGGGGCACGACTCTGGTGCCGTTTGCCCCGATGGACTTACCGAAAGAGATGTAAACTTGCGCATCGCCACCATGGTTAAGCAGGCTCTGATCCAGGAAGGTTATGAAGTCGACCTTCTGCAAGAGTTCGATGAAGCTTTAAACCAGTACGAGGCATTCGCCCTGGTTTCCATCCATTCTGATTCGTGTGAATTCATCAATGAAAGCGCCACTGGTTTTAAGGTAGCGCCAGCAATTTCGCTGCCCAACAAAGAAAAATCCAACCGTCTGACAGCCTGTATGGTAGACCGTTACCAGCGCACCACCGGTCTGGATTTTCACTTCAACACGATCACTGATGATATGACCCAATATCACGCATTTGATGAAATCAACAGCAACACACCTGCCGCGATTATCGAAGTGGGTTTTATGAACCTGGATCGAGAGATTCTCACCAAACAACCTGATCTCGTCGCGGATGGTATCGTGCAAGGAATATTATGTTATATTCGCAATGAGCCAACCGCTCCTCAAGAGAGCCAATCGACTGAATGAATACCGACGAGAATTTTGAGTATCAAAAATACTTACAGCTTTCCATCGCAGCCCTTCATCAAAAAGATAGGGTAACCGCTCGCCGTTGGGCTCAAAAAGCGGCGCAGCTCACCCCGGACGAAGAAGCACCCTGGTTGATCCTGGCTTCTCTGGCGCAGCCACGGGCCAGCATCCAGTACCTTGAAAAAGCTTTGGAGATTAACCCAACCAGTGAGCGCGCCCGGTCAGGTTTGAAATGGGCTGCCAGCCGCCTGCGTGAAATACAACAAAACACGTCTCAAGACATTTCCGCCATTGCCACACCTCCGATGGGGCAAACCCAGCCGATTGAAACTTATCCAGCGACAACCACAGTAGTTGAAGACACCCAACCGATCCACCTTAAAAAACCAGCCAGCGCTGCCAAAACCAGGTCACGCCCCGTTTATTGGCGCACAGTATCCTTTTCCATTTTAGTGCTGGCATTATGCCTGACAGCTTTTCTATGGTCAGGCTTTTCGAATGGTTGGACAATGTTCCAAAAAGAAATCTCCGCGCCTCATCCCGTCAGCGCGCTGTTTAAGCCAACACTGACCCTCACCCCTACCCCCACTTTCACGGCCACTCCTACCAACACCTCTACGCCAACCCCAACACCCACGCCAACCGCCACGCCAACTCCAACGGCTACCCCAACCCGCAAACCCACCAAAACCCCTTTCCCCACCGAACCCGTTTACGTGAATTATTCTGACTCACCGCCAGCCATTGAGGGTGGTGAAAAATGGATTGACGTTGATTTAACCAATCAAATTACCTCCGCCTATGTTGGAGACTCGTTAGTCAACACTTTTATTGTCTCTACTGGCACCTGGGAGCATCCCACGGTCACCGGACAGTATCGCATTTATGTTAAATATGTATCCGCGCCCATGTCCGGCCCTGGATACTATTTGCCGGGAGTGCCCTACATCATGTACTTTTACAAAGGGTATGGTTTGCATGGTACTTACTGGCATAACAACTTCGGCACCCCTATGAGCCATGGTTGTGTAAATTTGCGTACCGAGGACGCCTCATGGCTATATAACTGGGCTTCCGTTGGAACTTTAGTCAACATCCATTATTGATGATCACATTATTCCCTGATGACTGCAAAAAGCTTTCCCGCCGGGATTTTCTCAAAAGGACTGGAGCGGGATTGTTGGCTTGTTTATTCTTGCCCATATTGAAAGAAACGGAACTTCTGAACGCCAATCCCCAGGCACACCGTCAGGGAAGGATTCTCAACAATCAGGCCACACTCTACGATCAGCCATCTTTCTCCGGAAACATGCTTCAAATGTACTGGCAGGATGTGATTGTTCCCATCACCGGTGTCACGGTGGGCGCGGAAGAACCCAGCTACAACCGCGTCTGGTATGAAATTAACCATCAGGGCTTTATCCATTCTGGCAGCGTTCAGCCCGTAGATACCCTCCTGAACCCGGTGCGCAGGCGTATTCCCACAGTTGGCCATCTGGCAGAAATCACTGTGCCATTTACGGATGTCTTATGGAATCCAAAAATTCCTGGCCGGATTGCTTATCGACTTTATTTTGGGACAACCTATTGGGTCAATGGTGTGTTTGAAGATGATTCTGGTAAAATCTGGTACCGTATTCCGGATGATAAATGGGAAATGTCTTACTATGCAGATGCCCGTCACCTGCATCTGCTCAACAGTGCAGAAATTGCCCCACTATCACCCGGGATCCCCCCGGAAGCAAAACGGCTTGAAATTCATCTGGAAGATCAACTGGTGATTGCCTATGAAGGAGATCAACCGGTTTTTATGACCCGCGCGGCAACTGGCGCCAGATTCAGCGATGGCGATTTCCGTACCCCCAAAGGACAATATATGACCAATCGCAAGCGCCCATCCCGGCATATGGCGGCCGGAGACCGGGCAGCGCCCAACAGTTATGATCTTCCCGGCGTGCCCTGGGTAAGCTATCTCACAAAAAGTGGAATAGCCTTTCACGGCACTTACTGGCATAATGATTTTGGTAACCCCCGCAGTCACGGGTGTATCAACGTTTCCTCTGAAGCAGCCCGCTGGATCTACAGGTGGACTCTTCCTCACGTCCCTATCAACGAATTTTATTGGAGCGAGAAAACCGGTACAGTCGTGACGGTAAAGTAGTTTTGGATTAAGGAATCGTTCTCACCTATTATTGCATAATTTTTCTTCCCAACCTATAATAATCCTGAATAGCAAAGGATTAAAAAATGACTTACAAACCATTATTTGCCGGTTTAATTATTGATGAATACGACAACCCGGTTGAACTCACTTATGTGGGCAGTGAGCCGTTCTACGTTGTAAACGACGCTGGTTTTCGCCGGCACATTCCCACCGACCAGGTTGACCGCCAGGTATTGGAAAAAATGAAGGAAATGGTTGAAGGGAATGAAGACCTGATCGCTGACCAGACCGCGAAAATGATTGGGAAAGAAGACCTTTTCACCCATGCAATGATTCAAAACCAGCTCAAAAAACTCGACCAACAGTTTGAGAGCCTGATGCAAAATGGCATACCCGAAGAGGGCCGGGCTTACATGGGAATGATGGGCTTTCGCGTCCTCATCGATATTCATGGGCAGGTGCTCAAGGTTGAACAACCAGGCAGTATTTCTCCGGATGAAGACCTGTAAAAAATACCTTGTCCAACCGGATCCAATTCCAATGGTTTTCTAACATTTACCACGTAAAATATAGTAAAAGAATTGTTGGAAAATATGTTACGATTTGTTCAAACCTTACAGCGGGAGTGTAGCGATGTCTCCTGAAATGATTATTAACGTTAGTGAAGCAAATTTTGAATATGAAGTTATCACCTACTCACAGAATACACCTGTAGTGGTTGATTTTTGGGCTGCTTGGTGCCGGCCCTGCAAAACATTAGGACCGCTTCTTGAGCAGATCACCATGGAATCTGGCGGCGCTTTCCGTCTGGCAAAGGTTGATGTCGATGCTAACCCCAACCTGGCAATACAATATGGAGTGCGCACCATCCCCACTGTAAAAGCTTTCAGCCAGGGTCAAATTGTCAATGAGTTTGTTGGCGCTCAACCAGAAAACCGTGTGAGAGACTTCTTCGCGAAAATCACGCCCCCCAGCCCCTTTGGGCTTGCCATTGAAAAGGCGGAAAGCATGCTGAAAAATTATCAATGGCATGAGGCTGAAGAAATCTACCGCGATCTGATAGACCAGAATCCCGATCAAAAGTCCATTCTCCTGGGTCTTGCTAAATCCCTGTTGCCACAGGGTAAAGCGTTCGAAGCGGCAGATATCTTGCGGACCTTCCCCCCCAGCCGTGAGTACAATCAGGCGCAAATCCTGGTACCGCTTGCTGAATCGCTGGTCAACTTTAAAAAAGATAAAATGGATGACAGCACACCATTGAATGCGGCTTACGTCAATGCAGTCCGCCTGGCTTCCCGCGGTAATCTTCTCTCGGCCCTGGATGGAGTGCTCGACATCCTGCGGCAGGATAAGCATTTCAAAAACAACACCGCGCACTTGATCGCTCTAAGCCTCCTCGAACTGATGAACAACGAGGATCCTGAAACAAGGAAATATCGAAACGAGCTTGCCTCCATCCTGTTCTGAAAATTTTATGATGCAGCGCAAAAAACCGGTTCCCACAAACACCCAATGGGAACCGGTTATTTTATATCTCAGGTTTGTCAGCTATTGCATTTCTAATTCCGCCTTTAAACCTTCAATTGCATCCACAGGAGTGGGATCCATCTCATAAGCAATGGCGAGATAGTAAGCCACATAATCCCCAAAGTGTAAAGCAGTCCAGATATGTGCCAGTGGTATATCACCTCTCGCATAAACCATATCAGTCCCTACCCCTTCCATCATCATCGCATTTTTGGTCAATTCCTCACGGATGAAATTTCGGGGATGATCAGAAGGTGATCTGAGAAAGAGCATCATCGTGTTAAGAAGAAGATCGGAGGGATTAATCAAACCCGCCAGAGAATTATGATCTGCTTCCGGCAGGAATTCAAATTGGGCCCAGGCCTTTGCCAGCTTACTGATCTGCCCTTTCCAACGCCGCGCGACCGGTGCCATTATTCCGGATCCAAAAACTGTCATCCATCTGCCAAGCAGCTGTCCCGCCAGACGTTTGGCAGGATTCTGGGCTGCTGGGATTTCAGCAAAAAATGACTTCTGCTGCGTTTTCATCGCAGTGACCGTTTCTTGAAGTTTATCGAACTGGTCTTCGATTAAACCCATCCGGTAAAAAATCGCCAGCAAATAACCAAAAGAAAGTCCAATCGCGGCACTGGACTGCCCTTCATGGTGTAAATCCCAGAATGGGACATTGGCAGCTTTGGCTGCCTCTAAGAGTTTTCCGCCTGTGCTGATCGCTACCAGACTGCATCTGCGATCCCGCGCCTGCGCGAAAGCTGAGAGTGTTTCCTCCGTGTTTCCAGAGTGGGAACATGCAATCACCAGCGTTTGACTTCCTTCAGCCCATGCGGGTAGGTCATAATCTCTAATAACCAAAATCGGCACAGGACAGATTGGAGCAGCATAAGCTGCCGCCAAATCTGCGGCAATTGCCGAACTGCCCATACCTGCGATCAGAATATGTTTTAACCGATCCACCCCGGGTAAAAGAAGCTCTTGTCCGGCATTCCAGGATCTCAGCAACTGATCTGGTAAACCCTGAATATCGCTATACATATCCTTTGTGTCAACACTTTTCATTTGTTGTAAATTGTCTAAAATCAACGATACACCTCCTGAGATCTTCGCTGCGATACACTAAAGACTCCCTGAACCTGTTTAATAGGTGGCTTTGACTTCAATGCTTTGATCCAATCGAAGATAGATGGTTATAAATACATTCTGCCATCAAAAGATTCACGAAAATATGAATGAGCAATGACTGCGTAGACTTTTGAACAGGAAAAATTCTCTCGGCTTTTCAGCCGAGAGACATTTCATGAATAATATTCCTGGATTCCAGGTTAACGGTTCTGGTCACTCTTTACAAGTGCCTCTGCCAATTGAAGGAACTCTTCCCATTCTTCTTTGAAAAAATGAAGCGTTACATTATTCAATTCGAGGTGATAAGTCGTCTCTTCATCGGGCTCATCAGCCTTCCAGGCAAGATAATTTTCTGTTTCAACCATCACAGCTGTTTGAGGTTCAGGAGATTTGCTCATCTTTTGATTTCCTTTTTTGGGGTTTAAATTTTTGTTTAATGGATTTAAATGCCGCAATAATAAGTTTATGAATTTTTTTGTAGACTTCTGCAAACTTGGGAAACTTCCATGCCTCTGGCTCGTTCTCGTGGATTGTGTCCAGATCAGTCCAGGGATCCAAATCAAAAAGTTTCCGGGTGACATAATTCAGCATCAACTGGCAGGTAGCCAGAGTGGGTGCTGCCAAAAGGACCCCAACCAGCCCCAACAAATTGGCCCCAACCAGCGCTGCTACCAGAACAGCCGCCGGGTGGATCCTTAATGCGTCCCCCATCATTTTGGGAGTGACAAAACTGTCAATATAATTATCAATCAGGAGCGCTATCCCCACCACCAGCAGGGAATATAATAATGGAGAAAGGCCAAATGGTTTGTAAACCTGAAAAAAGGAAACCAGAAAATACACCGTCCAGGTGATTGCCGGCCCAACATAGGGAATGAACCGCGCCAGACCAGCCAGCAGGGCCAGACCAATGAAAAAGCGCACTCCCATCACCCCAAGAAAAACCATATAAATCGCCACGGTAAGTACGATTAAAATAAATTGTCCGCGTAAAAACGCGTTCCAGATTCGAGATAATTCCTCACCCATCCTTTGCACATCACTCTGATATCCCGGAACGTGTAAATTGATCAGGTTGCTCTTCAGTCCGTCGCTCTCTGAAAGGATGAAATAGGAAATCAGGATCACAAAAAAACCCCACCCGATCAGGGTGGCCGCGCTGGAGGCCAATGAACCAAGGAATGTCCCCACCTGAGAAAGAACCGGCTGCACCAGACCAAGCACCTGATTAGCCAAATCCTGTAATCCCAGGTTCAATGTCCCCAGATCATATTCAAATGGACCAATTTCTATTACTGTAGTGCTTAAATCTGCAAAGAATTTCGGAAGATTCTGAATAGCGCGTTGCAAAAAACTCACCAGGCTCTGAGCAGAATCTACCAGTGTAAAACCGCCCCAGGTCAGCAAGCCCAACAATACCACGATCGACACCAGATATACCAGTATCACCGTCAACCGCCAGGGTAGTTTCAACCACTTCTTAATTCGCGCGATAATAGGATGAAAAATATAGGCGAGAACAAAAGAAAGCAAAAGAGGACCAAGAATATTCTTAAAACGAATAAGAAGGCCAGCCGTAATGGCTACCAGGGTCAAACCAACAACCAGCTTGGTTGTATTTTCCCAATGTGGAGATGCAGCATCCTGACGCATAACTATATTAACACCTTCTACACTTTTCTATAGATCAATAAAATTGATTCATAGTAATTATAAAGTATAAGACTCTTCAATAAATCCATCCATTTAAAACTTCCCCTTCCAGACTAAAAATGGAGGGGAAGTTTTTGTATACCAACATGACTGCGAGTTACGGGCAAAGCCCCGGGGTGAACATATTGAACAACCATCCAAACCAATCACACCACGCGTTGCTGGCATCGACGTACACCAGAAAACCAATGCAGAAACAAGCAATGATCAACAACAACCCCACAACAATAATCCAGATCGGGAATTTCTTCTTGGGTGTTTCCTCAACGGGCGATGACGGGATGTGTCCGGAATATGCCGGAGCTGCCGGGAGAGGAGCCGCTGGCGGAGGGCCGGACATATAATCCGAGAACGATTCCATGGCTGGAACCTGTTGAGGAGGCGCCTGCATTGTGGGCGGTTGGGCCCGAGAGGAAGACGCAACCGTTTCATTGGGGCCGGTCTGCACCAGTTCATATAACAGGCTGACATTTTCTCCCAGCATGATTAATTCCCCCGGACGAAGGGTATAAGGTCCCATCAAACGCTGGCCATTGACCGAGGTCCCATTTGTTGAGCCCAAGTCCTCCACCACATAGCTGGCACCCTGCAGGAATAACCTGGTGTGCCGTCGTGACACCTCAGGATCATTGATAACGATCTCATTATTCAGGTCGCGGCCAATAAAAACCTCTGGGGTTTCAAGGATAAAACTCTTGCCCGCGGTCGGACCAGAACGCATAACCAGACGATATTTTGACGTCATTTTGCCATCCCTCCATTGAATGAATACAGTATTAGTTTAACGTTTTTAGATTCTGATGTCAACTTGATTGCCTCGAATTTCTTCGGCTGAATATCGCTGTATCTATTTATATTCTTTGATAACAGTTTTGGGGTAAAACCCCTTATGCAAGTCTTGTGTTTCTGTCCTTCCATCCATCTGATACAATGAAGAAATAGAAAATTGACTTTCATCCAAAAGAAAAAGGTGGACAGAAGCTCTGCCCACCTTTGCGCTCATGGTTCAGTCAGATCAGCAACGCATCAGTTTATGTAGTCTCAAGATAGCGTTCAATTTCCCAGTCAGTGACTTTAATCCGGTAGTCTTCCCATTCGGATTTTTTTGCCCGGACAAAAGATTCGTAAATGCTTTCACCCAATGCCGCTTTCAAAACATCGTCTTTATCCAGTTCCTGTAATGCTTCCAGCAGCGAACCGGGCAGCTCAGAAATATTGAGCGCCTTCCGTTCTTCAGCGGTCAGATCATAGACATTGATATTGTTCAAACTTGGCGGAGGTGTAAGATCATTTTCAATTCCATCCAATCCAGAAGCCAACATCGCGGAAAACGCCAGATACGGATTACTGGAAGGATCCGGGAAGCGCAGTTCCATCCGCACCGCATTATGCTGTCCGCGTGTGTAACGCGGAATCCGGATCAACGCCGACCGGTTGCGTTGTGCCCAACCCACATATACCGGGGCTTCATATCCTGGAACCAGCCTTTTGTAAGAGTTGACTGAAGGGGCTACAATCGCCGCCAGCGCGCGAGCGTGTTTTAATTGACCAGCGATGAAGCCATAAGCCAGCTTTGTAAGATTAAATTCATCATTTGGATCAAAGAACAGGTTGGTTCCATCCTGATCAAACAACGACTGGTGGCAATGCATCCCAGAGCCATTGATCCCAAAAATCGGCTTTGGCATGAAAGAGGCTATCAGACCATGCTGGGCAGCAATCGCTTTTACGGTATATTTGAGCGTCAGAACATTATCCGCGGTCTTTAGCGCATCCGCGAAGCGAAAGTCTATCTCATGCTGTCCCAAAGCCACTTCATGATGACCAACTTCCACTTCCAGGCCCATCATTTTCAGGGCAGACATCAGTTCAGTCCGGACAGTTACCGCATCGTCATTGGGGGAGAAATCAAAATAGCCGCCCACATCATGTGGCACTGGATGAATAGTGTCACTGCCATTACGCTTGAAAAGGAAAAACTCCGGTTCCGGACCAATATTGAATATCCAACCCTTTTCTTCCACCCGCTTTAAAGTGCGTTTCAATACCCCGCGCGGATCGCGCGCGTAAGGCTCCCCATCGGGTTGGTAAATATCGCAAAACACTCTGGCGCGCCGCAGTTCGGGGGTTGTCCAGGGAAGGATCGCATAAGTATCCGGATCGATGATCAGGTGCATGTCGCTTTCCTGAATACGGGCGAATCCCTCAACGGATGAACCATCAAACCAGATCCCATTATCCAGCGCCCCTTCCAACTGATCAATTGGAGCATCCAGACTTTTTACATAACCATTTACATCAGTGAATTGGTAAGAGATAAACTTAACATCATCTTCCTTCACACGTGACAATAATTCTTTCGCGTTCATTCTTCCTCCTTAACAGGTTAAACAAAATAGGCATGCGCGGGCATGCCTTGTACTTCTTTTTTAAAGAAACAACCGGGCTACCCTTCCCACATTAATAAAACCACAAAAGCCTGTAACCGGATTTGTGTATCACTGTCAGATCCTTGTCCCAACTATTGCCAGTTGGTTTTCAGATCGCACTTTTGGGGAAGGAAGAAAGAAGCCCGTGATCAGGCTTCAGAGGCATCCGCTGATCGTTCGATTTTTCCCCGAATGTTCGGGGTTAGCACTTTCCTCGCAGAAAGGAACCTCCACCTCGTCATCTCATGGAATTTACAATCTAAGAGATGCAGCCGCTATTTCTTCTACTATTCAATTGTCAAATTTGCATCCAATCTTTATTAATTTCACAGATATTACCACAGTTTTGACAAGAATCAAGAAGAACGCTCTTTCCTTAACAAATTGTTAACATTAGATCCAATTACAGCAAATTCCATCAGTGTAATTTCAACTCCTGACAGGGGACAAAGCGTTTCCAGAACTTTATTACAGACGCAATCTCTACACAATAAACTTTAAAAGCACTTGACCAACCGAACAAATGTACTATAATTGTAGGTATAACGTTCACAACCTATCATCAGAAGCACTTAAAGATTTTTCAGGAGCAAAAACAGATGGCTCGAAAGTCCACCAAAAAAATTTCGAATGAACCGATTTCTCCAGAAATGGACCAGGCCCGACGTGCTGTATTGGATAAAGCCTTAGGAGATATCATCAAACGGTACGGGGAAGGTTCCATCATGTTAATGGGAGATGCCAAACACCTGGAAGTAGAAGCCGTTCCAACCGGCTCGCTATCTCTCGATATCGCCCTGGGTGTCGGCGGGATTCCTCGCGGGCGAATTTGTGAAATCTATGGACCGGAATCCTCCGGTAAGACCACACTCTGCCTCCATATTGTCGCTGAGACCCAAAAAATGGGTGGCACCGCTGCCTTTATCGATATGGAGCACGCTCTCGACCCGGCTTACGCGTCGCGGTTAGGTGTCAATATTGATCAATTGTTGGTTTCCCAACCCGATACCGGAGAACAGGCTCTTGAAATTGCTGAAACACTGGTGCGCTCTGGCGCTGTTGACCTGGTCATTGTTGATTCCGTAGCCGCTCTGGTTCCCCGCTCTGAAATAGAAGGAGATATGGGAGACGCGACCATGGGTATGCAAGCCCGTCTGATGTCTCAGGCACTCCGTAAACTTTCAGGCGCTATCAAACAAACCAATACCGCTGTCATTTTCACCAACCAACTTCGCCAAAAAATCGGGGTCATGTTTGGTAATCCTGAGACCACAACCGGTGGGCTGGCTTTGAAGTTTTATGCTTCAGTCCGGCTCGACATCCGGCGCATCCAATCCATTAAAATGGGCGCCGAAGTCATTGGCAACCGTGCCCGCGTGCGCGTTGTAAAAAACAAAGTAGCCCCTCCCTTCCGGACAGCCGAATTCGATATCATGTACAACGAAGGCATCTCAAAAGTCGGCGATATCCTCGACCTGGGAACCCAGCTTGAAATCATCACCAAACGCGGCGCATTCTACTCCTACGGAGATATTCGCCTTGGGCAGGGACGTGAAAATTCAAAAGAGTTTCTCCGTCAAAACCAGGAAATCTGTGACGAGATTGAAATAAATATCCGCGAACAGGCGCTGGAAGGTAATCTGATTGACATTTCCAGCTCTGATGAAGATTTTGACGAAGCAAACTCGGAAGATTAATCCTTCTCTCTTTCATTTCTGGCGTGCGCGCCAGAGCTTATGCTGGTAAAATTCTTGCAACACGACAATTTAACTTAAATTAACTTTCCCTGCCCTCGTGACGGGCAGGGAATGAAATTGATCAGGTTGCGAGAATATGATCCCAAAACTCAGAATATTCTGCCTTTTCCTTGTGTTGATTTTCACCGCGGGCTGCACCTTAACACCGCAGCGCGTTGCATCTACCGAACCAGAAAACCAGCCTTTTCTGCCGCCAACATTGGCGCCAACCCCCACTCCAACCTCTTTACCTACTTCAACACCTGAAGTTGACATCCCTCAAACAGATTGCGCGAATGTGCTCTCGTTCATCAAAGACGAAACCATTCCTGACGGTACAGGAGTTAAACCAGAGGAGAAACTGGACAAACAATGGAAAGTGGTCAACAATGGAACCTGTAACTGGGGAGAAGGGTACACCCTCCGCCTGATTGCGGGTTCCGAGATGGGTGTTAAACCGGAGCAACCTTTGTTCCCGGCAAGGGTAGGCAGTGTGGTCACAATCCAGATGGAATTTACTGCGCCTGCCGAATCTGGCAGCTACCGCAGCGCCTGGCAAGCCTACACCCCGGCTGGAGAACCTTTTGGGGATCCCATTTTCATCGAAATAGTTGTCGAAACGCCATGACATAATTATGAAACGGTTACCAGCAACCACCCGGAGATGGCTTGTAACCAGTGTTATTCTGGTGATTGGCCTGGCTATCAGCACAGTCTTTTTGATCAGCCAGGATCAACCTGCTGCTGCGTTTCCAGGGATTGCTTCCCCAAACATCACCAACACCACACAATCCTGGGCAACCGAATTCACGCCAACGCGAACACTTACCGCTACCGCAACCTCCTTCCAGCCACTGCCCACCTCAACCCCAACTTCTACGCCATTACCGACAAACACCCCCACACCTACCAAAAAGCCTAAACTCCCTGCAGAAGCTCGCGTCGAGGGAGTGCGGGGTACTTTCCAGATATATCCATTAAGCTGTGAGGCCAGTTCCGCGGTTGACTTCGCCGCGTTTTTCGGTACCGAGATTTCTGAAATAGATTTCCAGAACAGCCTTCCAAAATCAGATGATCCGGATGAGGGTTTTGTGGGTAGTGTTTATGGATACCCCGGTCAGATTCCACCCTATCCCTATGGTGTTCACGCGGAACCGGTCGCCAGGCTCTTAAGGAGTTATGGCCTCAAAGCGTATGCACACAAAGAGCTTTCATTCACTGCCATCAAGCGCGAAATTGCCGCGGGGAGACCGGTGATTGTCTGGGTGGTGGGTGCTGTACAACCCGGTTATCCGGTTTCTTACACTGCCTCTAATGGGCACACTACTGATGTGGCGTATAATGAGCACGTCGCGCTAATCATTGGCTACACGCAAAATTCTGTCGTCATTTTGGATGACGCTCTCCTTTACGAACGGTCCATTTCCCAGTTCAAAAAGTCCTGGGCGGTTTTGAACAACCAGGCCATTACCCGCAAAGAAAATCCCTGAGGATAAATTCATTAAAGCAACACACCCTCTCTCAATTGGAGAGGGTGTGCCTTTTATTCAAGTTCCTGATTTTAGGTGCCTTCTTGCCAGGAGTTCAGGTATCGCTCCTGTTCAGCGGTCAGGGTATCAATATTGATTTTCATTGCTTCCAGCTTTAGCCGCGCAATCTCACGATCGATTTCTTCCGGTACAGAGTAAACCTTTTTCTCCAGTTCGTGTCCATGCAGATAAATATATTCTGTTGCCAGCGCCTGGTTAGCAAAGGACATATCCATCACACTCGCGGGGTGTCCTTCCGCGGCAGCCAGGTTGATCAAACGCCCTTCACCAAGAATATGGATCTGGCGGCCGTCCTTCATTTCATATTGATCCACAAAAGGACGCACCAGCCGTTTGGATACGGCCATTTCTTCCAGCGCGGGAATATTGATTTCTACATTAAAGTGGCCGGAATTTGCCACAATGGCACCATCTTTCATCACCTCGAAGTGATGGCGGTCAACCACATTCAAATCACCGGTCAGGGTCACAAAGAAATCACCAATTTTAGCCGCTTCAATCATCGGCATGACCCGGTAGCCATCCAAAACTGCCTCAAGCGCTTTCAAAGGATCAATCTCTGTGACAACCACATTCGCACCCAGACCTCTGGCTCGCATCGCCAATCCACGTCCGCACCAGCCGTAGCCAGCCACGACAAAGGTTTTCCCTGCCAGCAGAATATTGGTTGCCCGTACAATCCCATCAATTGTGGATTGTCCAGTACCGTAGCGATTATCAAAGAAATGCTTGGTCATCGCGTCATTCACCGCTACCACCGGGAACATTAATTCACCATCCGCGGCCATAGCCCGCATCCGGATTACACCAGTTGTGGTCTCTTCCATGCTGCCAATCACATTCGGAATTAAATCCCGGCGTTCTTTGTGCATGGTGCTGACTAGGTCAGCCCCATCATCCATGGTGATTTGAGGTTTATGTTCCAAAGCGGCATGCAGGTGTTTGTAATAAGTCACATTATCTTCACCTTTGATCGCATATACAGGTAACTCAAAGTGAGTCACCAGAGAAGCCGCCACATCATCCTGTGTAGAAAGTGGATTCGAAGCCGTCAAAACCACATCGGCACCACCAGCCTGGAGTGTACGCATGAGGTTGGCCGTCTCTGCGGTTACATGCAGACAGGCTGAAACCCGCACACCTTCCAATGGGCGTTCTTTCGCGAATCGCTCGCGAATCTGGCGAAGCACCGGCATTTCGCGCTCTGCCCATTCAATCCGGCGCCGGCCGCCTTCTGCATATTTTGGATCCTTGATATCGTAATTTGACATTGATTTATTTCCTCCGGGATTATTCCCAATTTAGTTTCTTAACAAAATTTCCAATCCATGCGCTTCACTAAAGGTTTCCCGATAGCGCTGCACATATTCTTGTATGGTATAAGTATGGTTCTGGGTCCCTCGCTGTTCCAAACAATAGGTAGCCGAAAGTGAACCCATCTGACCACAGGTTTGCCAATCCAGGCCCAATTTCCGCCCGCGTAAAAAGCCGCCGCGGAAGGCATCCCCCACACCGGTTGGTTCTACCATATGCTCCGTTTTCGCGATTGGAATGAGATATTCCTTGCCGTCCGCGTAAACCACAGCGCCGTCTTCACCACGTGTGATCACCATATATTCCAGGTGACTTATAATCTCGCTCACTGACATTCCGGTATGTTTCTGAAGCAAGCCAAACTCATAATCATTGAGGAACAGACTCTGGGCGCTCTCAACACCCCTGCGCAAGTCCATCGCGTTCATTCGCACAATTTGCTGGCTGGGGTCATAAAGATAAGGTATTTTTAATTCAACACACTCTGTGACCAGACAGTTCATCGCACCAGGGTCATTTGCTGAAATCACCACCAGTTCCGGTTTATCCTGATCAAGGCCGCGGAGTGAAAGCTCGCAAGCGTAAGCCATCGCCCCAGCATAGAAAGTTGCGATTTGCGCGTTGGAAAGATCCGTGTTGACAAAGAAGGAAGCGGTGTAAACGTCCGGGACAATCTTGATCAGTGTTGTGTCAATATTGTTGGCTTCCAGCCACGCGCGGTATTCCATAAAATCCACGCCAGCAGTGGCCATCACCTGAGGACGTTCACCCAATAATGCCAGATTATACGCAATATTGGTAGCTGTGCCGCCCCGATGCCGTACCATCGTATCCACCAAAAAGGACAAGCTGATCGAATCCAGTTTGTCTGGCATAATATGATCCCGGAAATAACCCGGAAACGACATCAGATAATCATAAGCGATTGATCCGGTACAAATAATTGACATAATCTCTTCCTTACTTTTTATTTTCCAACACGGCCTGGCGTAAATTATCTTTAAACGGTGCAGGGATCACCCCCACTTCTGTAACCAGCCCTGTCAACAGCCGGTGTGGCGTAACATCAAACGCCGGGTTACGGGCCTGGGCGCCCTGAGGTGTAACAGGCATTCCCTGAAACTGGATATCCAGCACCTCATCCTGAGATCGTTCCTCAATGGGGATCATATCCCCATTTTCCAGTTCAAGGTCCACCGTCGTAAGTGGAAAGACCGAATAAACCGGAATCAGATTATCCTTCGCGGCGAGCGCGAGCATGTAAGAGCCAATCTTATTTGCCACATCGCCATTGGCAGCCACCCGGTCTGCCCCAAAAAACACTTTTTGGACCTGCCCTGTGTGCAGGAAGTACCCCGCGGCGCCATCGCTTATGATGTGATAAGGAATGCCATACTGTGAAAGCTCCCAGGCCGTCAGGCGCGCGCCCTGTAATCGGGGGCGGGTTTCATCTACTAGCACCTGGATATGTTTACCCTGTTCGTGGGCCATTCTGATCACCCCCAGGGCGGTACCCCAATCCACTGTGGCAAGCGCGCCGGTATTGCAGTGATGAAGGATCGTATCCCCATCTGTGATCAGTTCCGCGCCATGCGCCGCCATCCTGCGATTGGTTTCCACGTCCTCTCTGGCCATTTGGTGCGCTTCATCCAGAAGCTGTTCTTTCAGTTCCTGAATAGAGTGAACCGGCCGGTCGGCCAGTTTCAACATCCGCTCAACCGCCCACGCCAGATTGACAGCTGTAGGACGGGCAGCCAGCAGCACAGTCGCGGCATCCTGCAATTCCTGGCGGAAAGTATGCAAATCACTTTTTTGTGTTCTGCTGGCCGCCAGTGCCATGCCATACGCCGCGGTAACCCCTATCGCCGGCGCACCACGAACCACCATTTTCCGGATCGCTTCAGCGACTGCGGTATAATCTTGACAGGTAATGTATCTGACTTCTCTTGGAAGAACGCGCTGATCCAGAAGGCTCAGCTCAAAATTTTTTTCGTTCCATTCTAAAGTGGGCATAGTTCTCTGCCTGCATCAAAAAACGCCCCTTTGGGAGAGAGCGTCAAAGTATCTAACTGAACAAGTTTAACATGCAATCTTTTAGTTGTCAAAGCCCCACGACAACTCACAGGATCATTATGGCAAAACGAATTCTCTTTTTCATCATGGTTGTTGCTCTGGTCAGTATCAGCTGCAAAACCTCAACACTTTCCTTTGCTGAGGAAATTTTACAGCCCGCGGAACAAACTCCTGAAATGACCGCCACACCGGCACCGACTGCCACACCAACTCCTACCCCCACCCCACTACCGGCAGTGCGCATCAACCAGGCAGATGATATGTTATTCATCGGCGACTACCAGGCTGCGCTTAACCAGTACCAGATCGCACTGGTTGGCGCCCAGGATAGCGATACCCAAACAGCCGCCATGGTTGGGATGGGACGCGCCCATTACCTGTCCCGCAGCTATAACCAGGCCGTCCAGGCTTTGCTTACCGTAACCGAAAACTACCCTGATAGCCCAAATCTTCGCGACGCGTATTTCTTCCTTGCGCAGTGTTATACAGCGCTCGAAAATCATCAAAGCGCGGCCGGTGCCTACAATCAGTACCTGGCGCTCGGCAGCAGTCCCATCGATTCCTACATTCTGGAGCTGCATGGAAACGCATTGACCGCCTCCGGACAACGCGCTGAAGCACTTTCTGCCTACCAGGCAGCCTATGAGGCGCCTCGACTGGGCAACACTGCCCAATTGGGTATCAAGATCGGCGATGTGTTTCTAGCCCAGGAAGATTATGAAAACGCCCTGAATCAATACTGGTCGGTCTATGAAAACGCGCCCAATGATTATGTCAAAGCGCAGGTGAATTATGCTCTGGGAAATGCCTACCAGACCATGGGGATCCCCGAACAAGCCTACGCCCGTTTCCAGGAATCAATCATCAACTACCCCCTGTCATACTATTCTTATCTCGGGCTGATTGAACTTGTTAACGCTGGCTTCGAAGTGAGTGAGCTCGATCGCGGTCTGGTAGATTACTTTGCCAACCAGCACGGCGTTGCCATTGAAGCATTCAATCGCTTTATCGATCAGACACCTGACCACGACGCCACGCCCCTGCATTATCAGGCCCTCAGCCTGCGAGCCATCGGCGAATATCAACAGGCCATCGAAAACTGGAACCGGATCATCGAAGATTTTTCCGGAGATCGTTTTTGGGCCGACGCCTGGAGCGAAAAAGCTTACACCCTTTGGGCCTACCAGAATAACCATATTGAGGCGGCCAGAACACTGCTTGAATTCGTGGAGCGTTATCCTACTTATCCCCAGGCACCCGGTTATCTGTTTGAGGCGGCTCGCATTCAGGAGCGCAACAACCAGCTCCTGGAATCGGCAGAGAATTGGGAACGCTTGATGAATGAATATCCAGCCGCCGAGAACAGTTATCGTGGTTTATTCCTGGCGGGTATCGCCCACTATCGTCTGGGAGATTACGACCGCGCGTTGACGGTTTTCCAACGCGCGCTGGTTCTGGGAATCAACCCCGAAGATCAGGCCGCGGCATATCTCTGGATTGGTAAAACGCAAATGGCTCAAAATAACAGGGAGGAAGCAACCACCTCATGGGAACAAGCCGCCCAACGCGACCCCACCGATTATTACAGTCTGCGGGCCCGGGAGCTTTTAGACGGCAAATCACCTTTTTACGCCTCCGAATTTTATGATCTGGATTACGACCTGATCGAAGAACGCAAACTCGCGGAGGGCTGGATGCGAAACACCTTTAACATCCCACAAGATGTTTCGCTCTTGGGATTAAGTGATCTGGCTGCCGACCCGCGGGTGCAGCGGGGTAATCTCTACTGGCAGTTGGGGCTTTACAATCTGGCTGATGCCGAGTTTGAGTCTCTGCGCCAGGATATAATCAGTGATCCTATCAACAATTTCCGTCTTTTACAACATCTGGTGGACCTTGGTTTTTACCGCCAGGCCATCTTCACCAGCCGGCAAGTCCTGACCCTGGCCAACCTGGATGATACCGCCACCCTGACCGCTCCTGACTACTTCAACCACATCCGTTTTGGAACATTCTACAAAGAACTGGTTCTAAAAGCCGCCCAGGAAGAAGATTTCCACCCGCTGTTTCTATTCAGCACAATCCGGCAGGAGAGTTTATTCGATGGTATGGTGCAGTCATCTGCCGGAGCGATCGGATTAATGCAAATCATTCCTTCAACCGGGCAAGAAATCGTCACCCAGCTCAATTGGCCGCCCAATTACACGGATACAGATTTAAACCGTCCATTTGTCAACATCACGCTGGGCGCGCGCTATCTTGCGCGGCAGAGAGATTACTTCAACGGCGGCCTATACCAGGCCCTGGCCGGATACAACGCCGGTCCGGGAAACGCACAGATCTGGAATGACCTCGCTGGAGGGGATCCTGACCTCTTTGTGGAAATTATTCGTTACAATGAAACCCGGTTGTATATTGAGCAAATCACCGAATTCATGAACCTGTATCGAAGATTTTACGACACAACCTATTAAAATTACACTTGGATTGATTATGCAATCATTGGTTACATTGTTACCGGAACAGGCTTCTCACCGTGTGAGCGATATCTGGGATGAGATGCAAACCCTGTGCGGGCTGAAGATATCCCATTCCATCCCTTTTCCACATTTTTCTTGGGCCGCCGGAGAAAACTTCTCGCAAAAGCCACTTTCCGCTGCTATCAGCGAATTTTCCAGCCTTGTGGAACCTTTTACCGTCTATGCCACTGGACTTGCAATCTTTCCCGGGCAATCTCCCACCTTGTATATCCCCGTTGTCAAAACAGAGCGACTTTACAATCTCCAACTGCAAATCTGGCTTCGTTTAGGCGCTTTTGGGAATCAACTTAATTCTAATTACCAGCCAGACACCTGGGTTCCCCATATTCCCCTGACCTGTGGTGACCTGTCCAAAGATGCTCTCAACAAAATCCTGCGGAAACTTGCCTTTGAAGAGATCAACTTAAAAATGGAGATTGACAGCTTTTCGTTTTTCGATGGAAAGGGAGAAATGAAATTTTCATACCCATTTGGACAGACCGGCTCTTCCAATAAAAGCTGATCCGAAAGGACTATCCAGCGTTTCATTCACAATCAATATAAACATTGTTACCCTGATTACCCTCGCAAACATCCGTCCCCGGTCCGCCAATCAGCACATCATCCCCCTGCTTACCCCGCAAATTATCATTCCCCGCCCCCCCCACAATACAGTCATCGCCCTGCTTGCCGTCCAGGTCATCATCACCCGGGGTACCTAACATCAGATCATTTTCCCGGGTGCCGTTTCTGCCTGTCACAATATTCACCAGATCCAGATGGCTGCATTCAGGCGGTTTGAGATCATTGGCCGTGACACCCTGTGTATAATCTTCCATCGCCGGAGTGGCAAGGATCAGATTCGAAGCCGTCAGACCAAACACCACACTTCCAAGTATGATGACCAACAGGAACAGCAAAACCACTCTTTTTAACTTGCGTGTCATTATCCGGCCCTATCTTTCAAATGGAACCTAAACACTCTCATACAGAAGTTTTTCAAGCTCCTGGCGGTTCATCGGGCGGCCAAACAAGAAACCCTGGCCCTCATCACAATTTTGTGCGCGGAAGAAATCGGCCTGGTCTGTCTCTTCAATCCCTTCGGCCACCACCCGCATATTCATGTTGTGCGCCAATTCAATCAAAGCGCGAGCGACAGCGCCATCATTGGATCCGGCAATAGCCCGGCGCGAGAAACCGCCATCAATCTTAAAACCTGTAACCGGCAGACGGGTCAACAGGTTCAAAGAAGTGTTGCTTTCGAAATCATCCATCCAGACCTGAACACCTAATTGCTGTAGTTCAACCAGCCTTGGGCTGATTTGATCCATACCGCTTGACACTTTCCCGGCGGAAAACTCAAACCGGATATCATCCGGTTCCAGCCCGGCTTCTTCCAGATTGCTTGAAATCAATCGGCCAAGGTCATTCTTTTGCAGCTGCGAAATCGACAGATTCAACGCCAGAGAAATCCGGGGCAGTCCAAGGTCCCGCCAGGCTTTGAGCTGCGCGCACGTGGTCTTCAACACCCACTCGCCAATCGGAACAATCATCCCGGTCTCTTCTGCGGCTGGCAGGAAGTCTGCCGGTGAAATCATGCCCTTTTCAGGATGCTGCCAGCGCAGCAATGCCTCCACCATGATCGGTTTATTGCTATCCAATGAGAACACGGGCTGGTAAAAAATCTCAAATTCTTCCCGCTCCAAAGCCAGCTGAAGTTCTGATTTCCAAAAAGTCAGGCTGCCCCCTTTCTGGATCACTTCGTTCGCGCTCATCTGGAAGCGGTAGACATGGTTGTCATGGTTCAAATAATAGCTGTGTGAGCTCCCCAAAGACTCGTGCAGGATAGTGGCCCCATGTCGCTCCGCCAGGCGCACCAGATCATCAATCCCATAAACATCAATCACCTGTCCGCTGGCGTCCAGATTGGAAGCGGTGACATCCGCCAGCAGCGGTGCGTATTTTAATTCAATCAACGCGGTTTCCTCACCCTTTGTGACCCGGTTAACCAGGACATAAAGGGCAGCCGCTCCCAATAACGATAGTGCCAGACCAACCCCGGAAAGGATCCGGGCTGTGCGGATTGGAATATCCACGCTAAAAATAGACAGTACCGCCGGCACCAGCCTGGTTCCCTCAATGAGCCCCGGCTGTACCGACTGGAACGGATTTTCTTCTGCGCTTGCCCGCGCTACCTGCAACATGATATCGTCGAGATAAAATCGCAGCACGGGTGAAAAAGTTCCTTCCAGCATCCTGCTCTGGATGCTCCCTACCAAATTGACGGTTGGAACAATGGATAAGGTGTACTGCGAGCGATCCAGTCCGGTCTGTTCCTCAATCGTTTCAACCATGGATTGGATCTGCGGCAAATTCAAGGTTGTGGTCGCGGTGAAGTGGTCTCCCTCAAAAGCAGTGGTGGAAATCATTGGAATGGTTCGTTTCAATCCGCTAACATCGCTGAGTTCAGCCTGGACCGCGTAGTTCCCAACCACATCATGCGGCAAACTGGTCATAAAATTATAGAAGAACCGCAGTTCAACTTCTTCTGACAGCTTCAGAAAAACTGGCTCACCGGATAGTTCTGGTGTGTCATAAATCCCTTCCGGCGCCGCGGCACGGTACTCAAAAGACCCCATTTGAACAAACTCATAGTTATCCGCGGTATAGCGCTGGGCAGGGCGCGTGAACGAGAAAATCCCTAAAAATAACGAGATAAAAAAGATAATTCCCAGGATAAAAATAGAGATTTCTGCTCCCTGGCTCAGGCCGCGCACAGAAATCTTGGGAAATGCAAAACGAATGGGATTGCGGGGGGATTCCACAATTGGGTTGTTAGAATTCAAAGTCATCAACATTACTCCTATGATTGCCGCAAAGAAGGCCACTACTGCTGGTGAACGGAGCTTCTGGACAAAGCCGCCAGCTTTTGGGAAATGCAGCCACTGCTTCCCAAGGATTTCTTGCTGACCCGGTTGGTAATTATCCAGCCAATCATTGTTATCGCCTTTCAGGGTAAACAAACCCCGGTCCAATGCCACAATCCGGTGAAATACGATCTGCCCAAGATCCTCATTCTGGTAAGCAACCGCGTCACCGGGTATATACGCCGGCGCGCGCCGGACAACCACCAGATCTCCGAGATGAAAGTCCGGCTCCATGCTGTTGCCATTCACCAGAATATAAGCCACCTGGCCCCCGAATTTGATTGGCGCAAAGATGGCCCAGATCAACCCCACTAATGCAAAAACCAGGGCTGAGATCAATGCGCCGTACCATCGGGTCTGCGTTTTCATGGTTCTATTTTATCTCAGGTTGTTTAAAACAATAAATCAAAAGAGCCTGTTTGCTGTTGTTAACGGGATCGCGTCCATGGCAAACAGGCTCAATTTGGTTTTCAAAAGGATCTGCTTCCAGAAGATTAAGGAAAAGATCCTTTTCCAGATACCTAATTACTCTACAGCAACTACACGGAATTGATCAGCACCCCGCACTGTGGCACCAGTTAAAGTACAGGTGGTAGTTGCGCCTTCAGTGCAGTCATACCAGGTACCGCTTCCATCTACCAATTCAACTTTCGCAGTCCCAGGAACTGGGTCAATACCAAAGGACACACTGGCCAGCATCGAGGGGTCGGTGGTGTCTAGTGTAAATTGTACATTGGTGATTTCATACCCTGTCACACTTGTTTCTCCCTCACCGGCACCGATTGGTACTGTAGGCATCGTATTTGCCGCAGCAAATGCGTAGGTGATGGAGGCCAAGACCAGCGCCATAACGAGGATGGCAACCATTTTGATTGTGCGTTTTGAATGAAACATGAATTCCTCCTGAATATAGAATTAGCTAACCCACTAATAACAGCATAATAACATAAATTAATCGTTTTTTACCTTTCATTTTTGCAAGGAATGATTCTTGCACGCGAAAACCGGTATTTATGTGATAAGATATAAGATTCTTTGTTTTGGTATATATTTTATAACTTATAAGTATTTATTTTATTACCTTTTTGTCGCGTAAAAAAAGAACTGGCACAAGGCCAGCTCCTGTAAAAAAACAAATTTCCAACCGAAATCAAATCAAAAGCTTCATGGGTTCATTAAGGTATCCTTCAAGCACCTGCAAGAACTGCGCCGCTTCCGCGCCGTCCGTAACCCTGTGGTCCGCGGAGAGAGTCGCTTTCATTCTCATGCCAATCTTGATTTCTCCATCCCGCACGACTGGAACCTGGCGTACAGAACTGACAGCCAGAATAGCCGCTTCAGGTGGATTGATAATCGCCGCAAAATTCTCAACATCAAACATCCCAAGATTGCTGATAGAGAATGTGGAGCCATCCACATCATCAGGCCGCACCTTACCAATCCGGGCACGCTGGGCCATATCCTTGATCTCAGCCGAAATCACCCGCAGCGGTTTCTGGTCCGTGTCATGAGAGACAATCGTCAACAGTCCCCCTTCCACAGCCACGGCCACGCCCACATTCACATGTCCGTGCCGGATGATCTTATCCCCTTCAATTGAAGCGTTGACATTCGGGAACTGCCGCAACGCCAGCGCTACTGCTTTGACAATATAATCATTGACCGAGGTCTTCTGTTCTTCGGGCAGCAACCGGTTCACTTCTTTTCGCAGTTTCATCACGGCTTCAAAATCATAATCATGTGTGATGTAAAAATGAGGCACCTGCTGCTTGGATTCGGTCATTCTGCGCCCAATGGCCTGCCGTAGTTTGTTGAGCGGGATCACCTCATCTTCCGGGATTTCACCCGCGGCAAAAACTGGCATGGGTGGAGCGGAAACTGGCGACTTCTTCGCCGCGGTTGGCTGCTCGCCAGCAGGTTGAGTTTCCGCCTGGGGCTTAACTTCCGGAGCGGCTTCCAGCGCGGCTTCAACATCCTTGCGCACAATTCGCCCCGAGCTTCCGGAACCGCTGAGTTCACGCAAATCGACGCCATGCTCTTTGGCTACCCTTTTAGCCAGCGGCGAAGCTTTAATCCGCTTTTCCTCACCAGCTTCTTCCTGCTCAGTCGCGGTTTCCGCTGCTTCCGGCTTTTCTTTAACGGTTTCCGGCTTTTCAGGAACTGGAGTCGCTTCTTCCAGTTCTGGAAGATCGCCGACTTCTTCACCCGCAGCAGCAATCACCGCTACAGGATCTCCCACCGGCACGATCGATCCCTGCTCCACCAGGAGCCGGTTCACCAAACCAGAATAGGGCGATTCCACTTCTACTGTGGCTTTGTCGGTTTCAATCTCCGCCAGCACATCCCCCTTGTTGACTTCTTCACCCACAGCTCGCAGCCAGCGAACCAGGGTGCCTTCCGCCATATCAAACCCAAGTTTGGGCATTTTAATAATTTCAGGCATTTAACACCTCCCTTACAGCCGCCACAACATCTTCTACCTGTGGTATCGCCATCTGCTCAAGTTTCTGGTTGTACGGCAGTGGGACTTCTTTCTGAGCGACACGTTTTACCGGAGCATCCACATAATCAAAGGCCTGTTCATAAATTCGCGATGAAATCTCAGAGCCTACGCCAAAGGATTGCCAGCCCTCTTCTACCACCACGGCCCGGTTGGTCTTCTTGAACGACTCAATTACCGGATCCATATCCAGCGGCCTCAGAGAGCGCAGGTCCACAATTTCTACTTCTACGCCTTCTTTTGCGAGCTCGTCCGCGGCCTTCATCGATACTTGCAGCATCTTGCTATACGTTACCAGGGTAATATCACGCCCCGGACGCTGTACAGTAGATTTGCCTATCGGCACGATGTAATCCCCCTCTGGCACTTCACCACGCTGCTGGTACAGTGTTGCGCTCTCAATAAAAAATATTGGGTCATCCGACCGGATGGCTGCTTTTAACAACCCTTTCGCGTCCGCGGGCGTGCCGGGTGCCACAACTTTTAACCCCGGAAAATGTGCGAAAATCGCGTCAGGGGTTTGGGAATGGGTGGCGCCAAGTTGGCGCCCGCCCCCTCCCGCGGTCCGGATAACCAACGGTAAGACAAATTGTCCCCCAAACATATAATGGAACTTCGCCGCCTCGTTCACGATATGGTCCATCGCGGCAAAGGCAAAGTTGATCGTCATCAATTCGGCCACCGGGCGCAAGCCTGTCAACGCGGAACCGATTGCCGCGCCAATAATCGCAGATTCAGCGATTGGAGTATCCCGGACGCGCTTCGCGCCAAAGTGATCGTAAAACCCTCGTGTTACTGCGTACGTTCCACCCCACACACCGACCTCTTCGCCCATAATAAAGACTTTTGGGTCGCGTTCCATTTCTTCCCAAAGCGCCTGAGAAATGGCCTCTCGCATTGTAATTCTTGCCATCTGTCAGTCCCTCCCTAATTCTCTACATAAATATCCGTAAACAGCTCTTCTGGAGCCGGTTCCGGAGAAGATTCTGCAAATTCAACAGCTTCCTGAACTTCCTGGATCGCCAGATTATCCTGTTCGTTGAGTTCATCCTCAGTTGCAATTTTATTGTCAACAAGATACTTGCGGTAAATCGCTATCGGACCGGTTTCTTCCCATTGGTGAACCTCTTCGGCTTTCCGGTAGCGCTCCGGATCGCCCATCGAATGACCGCGAAAACGATAAGTCATCACTTCCAACAATTGGGGACCACTGCCATTGCGGATTTCTTCCAGCATGCGCAAAGCAGCTTCACGAACTTTCATCAGGTTCATGCCATCTACGCGCTCGTTTTTCATCCCATACCCCTCCGCTTTCTGCCGGATTTCCGTTACCGCGGAAGCGCGATCCACCGCTGTACCCATACCATACTGGTTGTTTTCACAGACCCATAACACAGGTAAATTCCACACCTTTGAAAGGTTGAGCGCTTCGTGGAAAAAGCCGATATTCGACGCGCCATCGCCAAACATGCTGATCGTCACAGCCGAGTTTTCCTGATACAAATCTCCAAGCGCCAACCCCGCGGCAATTGGCAGGTGAGCGCCCACAATCGCGTGCCCCCCCCAAAAGTTCTTGGAAACATCGGCCATATGCATGGATCCGCCCTTACCCTTTGAACAACCGGTCGCCTTGCCCAACAATTCCGCCAGCACGATTTTCGCCGGTATACCGGCATTGATCGCGACCCCATGGTCGCGGTAGGCGGTAATGATCCGGTCTTCGGGTTTTCGGGCAGAGATCAACCCTGTACTGACTGCTTCCTGGCCGATATAAAGGTGCAGGAAACCGCCAATTTTGCCCTGGGCGTACAGTTCTGCGGCCACCTCTTCCACTTTTCTGATAACGACCATCTCGTTGTACAGCTTCAGATATTCATTTTTATCCATATAAAACACCCTCCCATAAACATTGAGCAATTACTGGTTTGATCAATGAAGGAATTAAAATTTTATTGTTCTGTCTTGATTATAAGCAACTGTGGATAAAAAAGATAAACTTTGTACACCCCTATCCGGGTGAATGTTGGATTTTTGTGGTACAGAATCTCCCTCAGATCCGGTATGAAACTTTTAAAACACAACAAGCTCTGAATACACAGAACTTGTGTGTGAAATATTCAACTCAAAAGAATGGAGAAATTCTTTTTATCGCCCCTGACTTTGCCGGATTGCCGCGTGAGCCGCTGCCAGGCGGGCTACCGGCACCAGGAGCGGCGGGCAGCTGACATAATTGACTCCAACTTCATGAAAAAAGCTGATAGAGCTGAGGTCACTGGCATGTTCGCCAAAGACGCCTACTTCCAGGGCCGCACGGCTCTTCCGTCCTTCCCGAATCGCCATCCCCATCAGCTTTCCTGCTCCCGAGGCATCGAAAGAGCGGAAAGGATTTTTAGAGAGTATCCCTTCATCAAGATATTTCCGTAAAATTTTCCACTCAACATCTGCTCTGGTAAATCCATAAACCGATTGGGTTAAATCATCTGTGTCAAAAGAGAAAAATCGTGCCACCTCAGCAAATTCCTCAGCGGTCACTGCGGCGCGCGGGATTTCCAGCAGCGCGCCAAACATGTATGGGATATCGACTTCCCGTTCATCGAGGATTGTTTTGGCGACCTGCTCCAATCTGGGAATGAGATAGTGGAGTTCATTGGCCATGCTGGTCATTGGTATCATGATGCGCGGGTTCGGCTGCACGCCTTTAAGCATCACGTTCGCCGCCGCCTCAAAAATCGCGCGCACCTGCATCTCCATGATCTCCGGCATCAGGATCGCCAGACGCGCTCCCCGGATCCCCATTGCCGGGTTAGAATCCTGAAGGGATTTGACCTTAACCAAAAGCAGTTCTTTTTCAGTTAAGTTTTCCATCTCCCCATGAACCCGCATGGTGATAATATCTTCAAGCAGGTCCTTCTCTTCAGGAAGAAACTCATTCAAAGGTGTGTCCATCAACCGGATCACCACCGGGTAGCCATCCATCGCCTCGAAAAATCCTTCGAAATGATTGATCTGCGACGGGAGCAGCAGACCCAGCGCGTGATTACTTTCCTCCGGCGTTTTTGCCAGAATCATGCGCTGGACAACAGGCAACAACTCCACTTCAAAGAACATGTGCTCCGAACGGCACAAACCAACCCCTTTCGCTCCATACGATCTGGCGCGCCAGGCATCATTGGGATAATCCGCGTTCGCCCAGACCTGCAAACCTGTTGAGGGGCAGCCGTTCTGCTTTCTTCGTATACCGCGCTGGGCGCAGATTTCATCCGCCCATTCCAGCAGTTTGTATAGATTGCTTTCATCCTCAATATTGGGTTCAATCAGCTCTAACCTTCCCAGAAAAACGGCGCCCGTTCCTCCATCAACTGAAACCCAGTCCCCTTCTTTGACAATGCGCTGCTTGATTACTAACTCCCGATGTTCCAGGTCAATCTCAATCGCGCTCACATCCGCCACATAAGGCTTTGCAAACTGCCGGGCCATTTCCGCGGCGTTGGATGTGGCGCCGCCCTCCAATGAAATTAACCCATTTGCCGCCAGCATGCCATGCACGTCTTCAGGACTGAAAAATGGCCTGGCGAAAATAACGTTTTGCCTTTTTTCATGGGCCATTTTTTCCGCTGTGTCAGCATCAAAATAGAGCCGCCCAACCGCGGCACCCGGTGAGGCGCCCACACCCATCGCCAACAATGATTCTTCACCTCTTAACTGTTCAAGAGCACTGAAATCAAATTGAGGATAGATCACTTCCATAATCTGGTCAGGTTGAGCCCGTAAAACAGCCTCGTCTTTCGCAATCAACCCCTCCTTAACCATATCTACAGCCACTTTTACCGCAGCGCGGGTCGTGCGTTTTCCTGTCCTTGATTCCAGAACCCATAAGCGCTCTTTTTCAATGCAAAACCTGACAGTTTGCATATCCCGGAAATAAAGCTCTAATTGAGCACAAATTTCTAAAAGTCGCGTAAAAGCCTGTGGGTGATCTGCTTCAAGCTGGCTGATGGGCAAACATCTTTCAGATGAGGTCGCCAGATCAGAGTTTTCCTGATTCAGAGCATACTCTCCAGACAATACCCGATCGCCCCGGGTTGGGTTTCTTGTGGAAACAACGCCAAACCCCGATCTTTGTCCCGCGTTACCGAAAACCAGCGCCTGGATACAGATTGGGTTTTGTCCTTCTAAATGGATATCGGGGAAACCTGGAACACGCTCAAGGATCGCCGCTCGCTTACTGCTCCATGAATGGTAAGCAGCTTCAATTGCATACCGCAGCTGTTCATAAGGAGCCTGAGAAAATTCCCTCCCGGTGTGTTTCTTGAAAACCTTTTTATACCTGCCCACCAGATAAAACCAGTCTTCTAAAGTCAGATCGTCAAGCGTGACATCTGCATTGCCCAAATTTAACAGACCTTCAAATGCCTGACCAGGCACATCAAATGCCACGAAACCAAGCGTCTCTATAAAATGAACATATGTTTCAAACGC
>Ga0068714_10001168_pt1 | contig 41078 bp, 36 predicted proteins | sample MTBNYHSulfiMetaG_FD_62988 | JGI IMG/M metagenome (GOLD analysis project Ga0068714, IMG submission 62988) | Enrichment culture microbial communities from rom New York Harbor, USA that are MTBE-degrading - MTBE-NYH (New York Harbor Sulfidogenic)... | ecosystem: Environmental > Aquatic > Marine >... | reverse complement strand
CGGATAAAGAGGTTTTGGAGTCAATAGGCATTCAACCCGATGATGTGGTGATCATCTCTTTTGGTGAAGACCTGGCTGCCAGCACACTCATCACCCTCCATCTGAGAGAGATGAAAGTAAAGACCATTATTGTGAAGGCTCCCAATGAAGATCATAAGCATGTCTTAGATAAGGTGGGAGCGACGGAAGTGATCATCCCAGAAAAGGAGATAGCCGATAAAGTGGCCAAAAGTTTGATCTCCCCAAACGTCCTCGACTACATTCCTCTTTCTGAAGATTATACCATCTGTGAAATGGCACCTCCTCCCAGTTTTATGGGGAAAACGATTGCAGAACTGCACTTGAGAAGCAAATATCATATTGAAGTGATTGCCATTAGGGAGATGCTACCCGAGCGGCTGACCATGGTCCCTCGCGCCGATTTCGTCATCAAGGATAGTGATATCCTGGTGGTGATTGGGAAAGAAGAGGATATTCAGAAGATTAAATAATAGAGAGCAGAATGATCCAGAATATGAGTCTTCCTATATTTTATCGGGATTTTTACGACGAGCTCCTTGTCCCTTCAACTTAAAGCAGGCTGTGTTCAACCTGTAATCTCTTGACATCCCTCTCCCCCTTTTGTTAACGTTTTCGGTAAGCTCATCCTAAATCATTGGGCAGGAAGATGAAGATTGTCATTATTGGAGCCGGAGAAGTAGGGTTCTTTTTAGCACAAAGACTCTCCACCGAAAAACACAACTTAGTCGTTGTGGAGGTCGATTCGGAAAAATGCGCCAAGGCCCAAGAGATCCTTGATGTCACTATTGTTCACGGTGACGCATCGAGTCAAAGGGTCTTGAGAGAGGCCGGGCTCGAATCTGCAGACATGCTGATTGCGGCTTCAGGGGTCGATGAAGTCAATATTCTCGCCTGCATGGTTGCTTCTAAAATAGGGGTGAAAAAGAGGATCGCCCGCGTGAGAAACCCAGATTATTATAACGAATCCTCTATTCTCAAACCTCAAGATTTGGGGGTCGATCTATTTATTCATCCCGAAGATGAGGTGATCACCGAAATCACTCGATTGCTCATGCGGGCTTCGGCCTCCGAAATCGTCGAGTTTGAAAATGGGAAAATTTTAATGATCGGACTTAAATTGGATGACCGTTGCCCCAATCTCAACAAACAATTGAAAGAGATCGGAGATGAGCAGCAGAGGAAGAATTTCAGAGTCGTAGCCATCCTCAGAGGCGAAAAGACGATTATTCCCACCGGAGATGATTATTTTCACAAGAACGATCAGATCTTCGTCGTGACCAAGCGGGAAACCCTCCCGGAGGTGATCTCCCTGACTGGCAAGACGGACCAAAAGCTGGAGAAGATCATGATCTTGGGGGGAGGAAAGATTGGCAGAGGGTTAGCCAGTCGTTTGGAAAATCAGGTGGATGTCACTCTTGTAGAATCGAACAGAGAGAAATCTATTCAAATTGCAGGACAGTTAAAAAGGGCGGTCGTTTTTCAGGCCGATGGAACAGAGATAGACACGTTGGCAAAAGAAGGTCTTCTTCATATGGATGCTTTTGTCGCGGTCACATCAGATGATGAAACAAATATCATTTCTTGCCTCTTGGCCAAGCACCTGGGAATCCAAAAGACCATCGCCTTGGTCAATCGGACCCATTACCTCCCTCTCATGCCTGTCATCGGGATCGACTCCACGGTGAATCTGCGAATTTCTACAGCGAGTGCCATTCTTCTTTTTATCCGGAGAGGCTACATTCTTTCATTGGCCACCTTTCATGGGATCGACGGAGAGGCGATTGAGTTTGAAGTAAAGAAGACAAACAAAATGGTCGGAAGACCATTAGGACAATTGAAACTCCCGGAAGGTGTTCTGGTAGCGGCTATTGTTCGCGGAGAAAAGGTTTTCATCCCTTACGGAAATAGCTCTATAGAGATTGGGGACAAGGTGATTGTCTTCTCTTTGGCCAACGCTATTTCTTCCATTGAGAAGAAATTTTCTTAATCAGCTGAGAGAGACCCATTGAAATTTTCAAATGTCGCGTATACCCTATCCAGCATCGGATTGATCCTCAGCTTAGCCTTCGTTATCCCGCTTGCCTTTTCCCTCTATGAAAGAGACGGGCTTCACTTCATCTTCGCTTCGCAAATACTGGCGATGCTCATAGGGGGTCTCCTTCTCAGATATTTTATAACAAGGCCCACCGAGCTTACGATCCGGGAAGGATTTTTGACGGTCACATTGAGTTGGATCGTTTTATCCCTATTAGGATCCATCCCCTTCATGATTTCTGGATTTATACCCAATTTTACCGACGCCTTCTTTGAAACCGCATCGGGGTTCACCACCACCGGAGCTTCTATCTTGACCAATATCGAAGCACTCCCCCAAAGCCTCCTTCTTTGGCGAGATTTAACTCAATGGCTGGGAGGGATGGGCGTAATCGCTTTGGCAGTGGCGATCTTTCCGTATTTGGGTGTCGGCGGATTTCAACTTTTTAGAGCGGAGGTTCCAGGTCCGATCAAGGATAAAATTTCCCCCCGCATCAGTGAAACAGCGAGACTTCTTTGGATGGTTTATCTCGTGTTCACCGTAGCCGAGACGCTCTTGCTTATGCTTGGAGGTCTCTCCCTCTTCGAGGCCCTATGCACCGCTTTTGGGACGATGGCGACAGGCGGTTTTCATCCGCGCCATACAAGTATTGCAGCTTATCCTTCACCCTATGTTCAGTATATCGTCACGGTATTTATGTTCTTGGCAGGGGTCAACTTCGCATTGCATTATTGGGCCATCAAGGGAAAACCAAAACACTACCTGAAAAACCCTGAGTTTCGCTTCTTCTTGGGTATTATCCTGGTAGCTCTGATGTCGATCATGATTTTCCGGCTCCTTCATGGAAAAATACTCTCTGAGGAACTTTTCCGGAGCTCCCTATTTCAGACCGTATCGATTGTCACCACAACCGGTTTTGTCACGGAGAACTACGAGACATGGCCTTTTTTCACCCAACTGATTCTCATCTTTTTAATGTTGATCGGTGGATGTACCAGCTCCACCGGGGGAGCGATGAAGAATGTGAGGGTGATGATCTTCTTTAAATATGTGGGATCGGAAGTAAAAAAAATTTTTCAACCCCATGGGGTCTTCCCGATCAAAATGGGAGAACGGCCTGTTCCAGAAAACGTCATTTCAAATGTAATGGGATTTGTGCTCCTTTATATCTTGATTTTTGCAGTCAGCATATTAGCGATGACAAGCTTTGGGATAGACCTGGAAACTTCTGTCGGGTCCGTGGCCGCTACCTTAGGGAATGTTGGCCCGGGGATCGGTACAGTAGGCCCTGCAGAGAACTATGCCCATATTCCAGCCGTGGGGAAATGGCTCCTTTCTTTCTTGATGGTGGTCGGACGGTTAGAGATCTATACGGTCCTGGTAATCTTTACGCGACATTTCTGGGATTAAATTTTCTGACTTTTCCGGAAATGACCAAAGTGATTTCGCCTTTTAATTTCTTTTCTCCAATCTGATTTTGGACTTCACTTATTCTCCCCCTCAGGACCTCCTCATAGATCTTTGTCAATTCTCGGGTGAGAACCATTTCTCGATCACCCAAAACGTCAAGAATATCCCTTAAACTTTCGGCAAGACGGTGTGGAGATTCATAAAAAATGAGAGTTGCTTTCACTTCTTCCAATTGCTTGAGTAAATCCTTTCTCTTTTTCGATTTATGAGGGAGGAATCCTTTGAAAAGAAAAGAATCTGTTGGAAGACCCGAGACACTGAGGGCTGTGATCACCGCTGAGGGACCAGGGATGGGAACAATCGAAATCTGGTTTTCAATGGCTGTTTGGATCAGGCGAAACCCAGGGTCAGAGATACCAGGTGTTCCGGCATCTGAGACCAGAGCGATTTGATCGCCCTGCTTCAATTTGGAGAGGATGAACTCCCTTTTTTTTAATTCGTTTCCTTCAAAATAACTGGTAAATGGGGTTTGAATGCCAAAATGCCTGAGAAGGAGGCTGGTATGTCGAGTGTCCTCTGCAGCGATTAAGTCCACCTCCTTTAAAATACGAAGGGCCCTCAAGGTGATGTCCTCTCGGTTCCCAATCGGAGTGGAAACGATATAAAGTCTGCCTTTTGTTGAATTGGGAGAAGAGAACTTCATAATCGTTTAAAATGATTGACCAATCGGTAAAATATCATCTATAGATAAATTGATCAAGAGGCAGAGGAAAAAAAATGGTTGACAAATCGTATTAAAATCCATAAAGATATCATCATCTCAAAAAGTTAACCGCCTATGCTTATGTTTTGGCGGGTTTTGTTTGAAGAAGCGATTGGAGTGGCGATTTATGCCCGAAGAAATTTCAGCAGATAAAAAGGCTCTCGATCTCAATGTTGAGATGCCATCGGTCGAAGGGGTGGAGACGGATGAGGAACTCATCCTGGCCCGAGATTTAACCGGAGCCTTAATCAAGGCGATTAAGGCCTTTCGATTCTATCCACCCGATAATCCCACCCTTAAAGGATTTCGAGATCAACTTCTTAAAAAATTCCAGTTTTTCTTAAATAAATATCAATCTTTCGAGATTCAGGTTGGAGAATACGATCTTTCCTTTAAGGGCAAAATCTTATATGAGAATAGGGATGTAAAGACCAGCATTGCCTTTCTGATCTACAGAGATGGGTTAAGAAAAATCCGGTTTATGAAGGGTTTGGAAGAGTGGGAGGTCCAAGGGACCATTGATATCCTCAAACAGAGCGAGAATATCAATCAATTAGAGGATGATATCGTCACCTTGATGTGGGAAAAAGATTTTATACACATCAGTTTTGTGGCCACGGATGAATTCTTGGAGGAAACACCGGTCATTATCCCGGTTAATGTTGACCAATTTAGGAAAAATTTGGTTTTTAAACCTATCGCTCATCATGTCGAGGTAGACCTCGTAGAGGAAGGATCGGAGGAAGGGGTCGATCTGGATGACATCCTCTCCAAGGTGATCGAGGAGCCTCTCCCCTTTATTTCAGATAAAAGGGTCTATTTCCTCACCTCAGACGAGGTGGAAGGGTTGAGAAAGGATGTTGAAGGCGAGACCGACCCAACTTTTGTATTCAATATCATGGACATCCTTTTTGAGATTTTGGCTTTGGAAAAAGAACGAGAGCCCTATCAAGATGCGGTCAGCACCCTGCTCAAAGTATTGGATGCCTTTTTAACGCTTGGTGACTTTACCAAAGCGGCCGATCTTTTGAAACGAGTTAATATCATCCTTAAAACGTATGACCTGCAGGATTGGCAGATTGAAAGTATCCGGAAAATCATCATGGAAGCCGGCGAGGAGGTTCGGATCGACCGGATCGGCAGAGCTCTCGAGAGAGAGGAGGGTCGTTTGGAAGATGTAAACGCCTATCTCTCACTCCTTCAAAAAAACTCCATTAAGCCCCTGGTCAACTTGTTGGGGGAACTTAAAAATTCGAAGACGAGAAGGATATTCTGCGACGCCCTCTCTGAAATTGGAAAGAATGCCATCGAAGTGTTCACTCCATTTACCGACGATCGGCGGTGGTATCTGGTTCGGAACATACTTTATATCTTGGGCCGCATCGGAAAGGAGCAGCCCCTCCCTTACATTCAAAGGGCAATGAATCATGAGGACCTTCGGGTGAAGAGAGAAGCGATCCAGGCACTGGGGCTTATCGGTGGCCAGAAGGCCATCGGATTGTTGGTGAGAGCGCTCACGGACGATGACGTTCGAGTCCGTTGTCTAGCAGCCATTAATTTAGGGAAGGGAGGCAAAAAAGCGGGTCTGATTCCTCTTTTGGAAGTGGTGCAATCTAAAGATTTTTATAAAAGAGAGTCGGCGGAAGTCAAAGCCTTCTTTAACGCAATCGGAATGGTAGGTTCCAATGAAGCGATCCCAGCCCTGCAACAACTTTTGGAACGAAAAAGTTGGTTCGGTCGAGGGAAGACGGATGAGATCCGAATGGGAGCGGCGAACGCGATGGCCATGGTTGGGACTCCAGAGGCAACGGTCATCTTGGAAGAAGGGAAAAATTCAAAGGATGAATCCATCCGGGACGCCTGCATACAAGCTTTGAAAATCCAGTCCCCCTAAGGAGTCAAGGGTCTGATGCCAGAAGAAAAGCTTACCGTTGACCATGAAAACCTCCCAACGAAATTAGGGATAGAATTCGTTACAAAGTTTTACCGGCTGTTCAAAGGAGCGACGATCTACGGCCGGAAGAATGTCGTCATCGATCGCCTTACCCAGGAATGTCTTCAGGTGATCAATGACACCCTTCAGTCAGAAGACAATCTTTTTTTTAAAATCGTTCGAGATAATTTCTTTTTCAACAATATCCGGATCATCGTGAAAGCTGACAAATATCCCATCTTTAAAGCTTTTTGGCAGGAGATGAGAAGGCGGCGGATCGGCGAGATGGAGTTTTCAGCAGAGATGGATCCAGATAATCTGAAAGATCTCATCTATCTTCTCGCCGGACTGGAAGAGAATAACGAGAGTAATTACCTTTACATCCAGAAACAATTAGAATACCGAAACATTGAATCCGTCCATGTCAATAAATTGGAATCCTTTAAAGATGAGGATATTTATATTGATTCCGAGGATCAGAGAAGATATTCCAAGGAGATCTATTTTAAAACTATCGGTCTCGTCAAGGAAGTCGTGGAAAGCATTAATCAGCAAAAGGCGCTCAACATACGAAAAGCCAAACGTCTCATGCAGAACGCTGTCAACGCCATCATGCAGGATGATTCCACTTTATTGGGCCTGGCAAATATTAAAAATTATGATGAATACACCTTCAACCATTCTGTGAATGTGGCCATCTATGCCATCGCTTTGGGCCAAAGGATTGGGATTCCCAAAAAACACCTTTCCCATCTCGGCATGGCGGGTTTATTCCATGATATCGGAAAGACGAAAATTCCGAAGGAAATCCTTAACAAGACAGGCAAATTATCGCCCGAAGAGTGGTCCATGATGCGATTTCACCCCGTCATCGGAACAGAGCTCATTATGAGGATGAAAGAGTGGGGAGAACTTTCCACCCGGATGATTAATGGGGCGTTTGAGCACCACCTTCGATACGATTTGACCGGGTATCCCAGACTGACCCGAAAGAAAAAGATTACTTTATTCGGTCGGATCATCACGATCGCCGATTTTTACGATGCCCTGGTGAGGCCGAGAGTATATAATCGATTCCCCTATGTCTCCGAAAAAATTCTAGGAATCATGTTGGAGCGAAGCGGAAAGGACTTCGATCCTGCGATTGTTAAAGTCTTCATCAACATGATCGGGGTATTCCCCCTCGGAACGCTGGTATTATTGAATACCAATGAGATGGGGATTGTCACCCAGATTCATGAGGAAACGGAACTGATCGATCGGCCTAAGGTCTGCCTCATTTATTATGGCAATGGAGAATACCGGAGAGGAAACGTAGTGGATCTGAGAGAGATGGACCAAGGGACCAATGATTTCAAGCGGTGCATCGTTAAGACCCTCGATCCAAACGAGTATAATATCAACGTCGCCGAATTTCTCATATAATATAATTTAGGAATTTTGGATTCAATTTATCATCCTATCACCCCTTCATTCCTCAATCCCTAAATTTCGTCTTTTTCTTTTTTTTTCGATTCCTCCCATAATCGATCCATTTCAATGAGGTCAGACTGTTGCAGGAATTTTCCTTCCTGTTGGAGGGCTCTCTCGATATAATGAAATCGAGAGATAAATTTGTCCAATGTTTTTTTCAATGCCTCCTCTGGATTGATTTGAAGACACCGCGAGACATTGGCCAATACAAAAAGAAGATCCCCCATTTCTTCACGAATTTTCTCTCTGTTTTGAAGAAAAAGGGCTTCCCTAAACTCTCCCAACTCTTCATCCAATTTTTTCAACACCCCTTCCATATTTGGCCAGTCAAATCCCACCCGGGAGGCCCTTTGGGTCAATTGATAGGCCTGGAAGAGAGAAGGAGAGTCTTTAGGAACCCCTGCTAAAATGGACTGCCACTCAATATTAAGGTTTCTTCTTTTCGAACATCGAGGAATAACTTTTCTTTTCTTTTTCTTAATCTTCATCTAAGACCCCTATTACGAAAGCATTGCTAAGTTCCTGTTTTTATGTTATTAAAATACCTCTAAAAGTAAAGGATTTTTAATTTTTATTCAATCAAAAGAAATTAATTGAAAGAGGTCACTTTCAATAGGAAGGAAAGAAAATGGATTACCGTCAAACCTTGAATCTCCCCAAAACCGACTTTCCCATGAAAGCCAATTTGGCAAAGAGGGAACCAGATATCCTGGAGGCATGGGAGACAAAAGGTATTTATCGTCAGTTAATTCAACAGGCAAAAGGGAGGCCCAAATATATTCTTCACGATGGGCCACCCTATGCAAATGGAAACATTCACATCGGGACAGCCTTGAATAAAATCCTTAAAGACTTCATCGTAAAATCGAAGTTCATGGCGGGGTTTGATAGTCATTATGTTCCGGGATGGGATTGTCACGGACTGCCCGTTGAGCATGAAGTGGAAAAGAGCATCGGTGCAAAAAAGCGAGAGCTTTCCATTGTTGAAATCCGGAAACGATGCCGGGATTATGCATCGAAGTTTGTGGGGATTCAGAAAGAAGAGTTTAAACGCCTCGGAGTCTTTGGCGAGTGGGAAAATCCTTATCTGACGATGAATTTTGGATACCAGGCTACGATTGTCAAGGAATTTGGAAAATTCCTCCTAAACGGTTCGGTTTATAAGGGGAAGAAACCGGTCCACTGGTGTCCCACTTGCAAGACGGCATTGGCTGAAGCAGAGGTAAAATATGAAGATCATCATTCCTCTTCCATCTACGTAAAATTTAAAATGGTTCCCACCCACTCCCAACCCTCTCCCCTTAAGGGGAAGGGTAAGGGTGGGGGGGATATTGGAGATCTATTCCCCAGTCTGAAGGGAAAACCCGTCTTCGTCATCATCTGGACCACCACTCCCTGGACGATCCCCGCCAATTTAGCCATTGCCCTCCATCCGGATTTTACTTATGTGGCAGTGGACGTGGGCGGGGAAGTTTATATCTTAGCAGAGGGCCTTTTGGAAGGCGTGATGGAGAAATTCAGAATTAAAAAATATGAGGTATTAGAAAGATTTTCAGGGAAAAGATTAGAAGGGCTCAAATGTCGGCATCCCCTCCTCGACCGGGATTCACTCGTCATTCTTGCCTCCTATGTGACATTAGATACCGGGACGGGCTGTGTTCATACCGCACCTGGGCATGGTCAGGAGGACTACGAGAGCGGAGTGCAATATGGTCTGGATATTTACAGTCCAGTCGATGATGATGGACGATTTACCGAGGATGTCCTTTTTTTCGCAGGACAGTTCGTTTTCGATGCCAATGAGGCCGTCAACAAGAAACTCGCCGAGGTCGGGGCACTCCTCAAGGAGGAGGTGATGGTTCACTCCTACCCGCATTGTTGGCGGACCAATGACCCGATCATATTTCGAGCGACAGAGCAATGGTTCATCTCAATGGATAAAAAAGGGTTAAGACAGAATGCCCTGAGGTCCATCAATGAAGTGACCTGGATTCCTCCTTGGGGAAAGGATCGGATCTACGGGATGATTGAGAATCGGCCTGATTGGTGTGTCTCCAGGCAGAGGGCTTGGGGCATTCCCATTACGGTTTTTTATTGCTCCGCTTGCAACCAACCTTTAGTGAATCAGGGGACCATCGATCATGTCGTTCGTCTTTTTGAGGAGAAGGGGGCAGACATCTGGTTTGAAGAGCAAGCCGGTCGCCTTTTGCCCAAAGCGGCCCAATGTGCTCAATGTGGGGGAAAAGATTTCACAAAAGAGATGGACATTTTGGATGTCTGGTTTGACTCAGGAGTTTCCTATGCAGCCGTTCTTGAAAAACAAAAAGACCTTGATTTTCCTGCGAGTCTCTACCTGGAGGGAAGTGATCAACATCGGGGATGGTTCCATAGTTCCCTTCTGACCTCTGTCGGGACAAGAGGCCATGCTCCTTATCTATCCGTACTGACCCATGGGTTTGTCGTGGATGGAGAGGGGAAAAAGATGTCTAAGTCAGCAGGCAATGTGATTGCTCCCGAAGAAGTTATCAATAAATTGGGAGCGGATGTTCTAAGACTATGGGTGGCCGCAGAGGATTACAAAGATGACATTAAGATCTCCAATGAAATCCTGAAACGGTTGGCTGACAGTTACTTTCGGATTCGAAATACGTATCGCTTTCTTTTGGGAAATCTCTATGACTTTGACCCTGAGAAAGACCGGGTTTCCTATGCTGATCTCCACGAGGTGGACCGATGGGCTCTCCATCAGCTTCAAAAGCTTATCTCCAGGGTTCGTGAGGCTTATGAGAGTTTTGAGTTTCACATTGTTTATCACAGTGTCCAGAATTTTTGTGCGGTGGAAATGAGTGCCCTCTATTTTGATATCTTGAAAGATCGACTTTATACGTTTTCGTCCCATTCTCAGGGACGAAGATCGGCACAAACTGCCCTGTATGATATTTTAAAGGCTCTGGCCTGCCTCATGGCTCCTATTCTTTCCTTCACAACGGAAGAGGTTTGGAAGGATATTCCTCAGGAGCCGGGGAAGACAGAAAGTGTTCATTTGGCTTCATTCCCCGAAGTGAAAAAAGGATATTTAGACGATCGTCTTCAGGAGCGATGGGAACGGATTTGGGAAATTCGGGCGATGGTGACCAAAGCCCTTGAAGAAGCTCGTAAGGAGAAGAAAATCGGGCTTTCATTGGATGCGCAGGTTCATCTCCATCTTCCCGAAAAGATTTTTTCGTTTCTTCAACCCTATGAGAAGGATTTAAAATTTATCTTTATCGTCTCATCGGTGACTCTTTGTCAAGGCGAGGATGAGAAAGAAGTCAGGGCGGAAGTGTTGCGGGCTGAAGGGAAAAAGTGCGAACGATGTTGGAACTATGAGGTGAGTGTGGGGCGTCATACAGAACATCAGGCGATCTGCCAGCGATGTGTCGGGGCGATCCAGGAATAAACAAATTGCGGATTTGGGATTGCGGATTGAAGATTGAGAAATCAGGGATCTCAAGCCAGAGGACAGAACTGTTTTGGTCATTGGAAATTAAGATTTTGGATTTGTTCAGGATTTGAGATTTCAAATAGGCCATTGAGCTTATTTTTGTTTTTCGGCGGCTAATAATGAAAAGAAAATATTGGATTCTTTTGATCTTTTGTTTCGGAATTCTTTTGCTGGATCAGTGGACCAAATATTTAATTGTCCAGAAGCTGGATCTCTATCAGAGGATAGAGGTGATTCAGGGGTTCTTCAATCTCATCCATGTGAGGAATACAGGGGGGGCTTTTGGAATTTTTGGGGGAGAAAAAGGGGGATGGGGCTCCGTGCTCTTTGTGGTTGTCTCACTCATCGCCATCGGAGCACTTGCCTTTCTATTCCTTAAGATAAAAGAAAACGAAAAGGCCCTTGCCCTCTCTTTTTCTCTGGTTTTGAGTGGTGCCATGGGAAACCTCATCGACCGACTCCGATATGGAGAAGTGGTTGATTTTCTGGAATGTTACCTTCCATTTCTCCCTTGGCATATCTTCAACCCTTGGCCTGCCTTCAATGTTGCTGATTCCGCCATATGTGTCGGTATTGGTTTTTTGGCTTTAGAATTGTTGAAACGAGACAGCAAGAGATTAAAAAGCTCTTCGTGAATCCTTATGGAATAATTGTCATTCGCAACATCTAACATGCTAACTCATAACTCGTAACCCGTAACTCATAACTTATAACTCTTCGTTCTTCAATATGTGTCCCATCCTGTTTCAATCCGGCAGGTTCACTATTTATGCTTATGGGTTCTTCATCGCCGTGGGCTTTATTGCGTCACTGGTCCTCGCCAGCCTGAAAATTCGAAACTCAAAAATAGGGATTTCTTTTGGAAACCTCGTGGATCTCTTCTTCTATACCGTGTTGTCATCTATCATCGGATCAAGGATCCTTTTTGTATTAATCAATTTCAGTGATTATCGACAAAATCCCATTGGGATATTTAAAATATGGGAAGGGGGATTGGTCTTTTATGGAGGACTTCTTCTCGCCATCGGGGTCTCTCTTTGGTATATGCGGTGGCATCGGTTGCCCATCTGGAAGGTAGCCGACCTGATTTCTCCTCTCATTGCTTTGGGCCTCTTTTTTGGAAGAATAGGCTGCTTTTCTGCTGGATGCTGTTATGGGAAAGAGACCTCCCTGCCATGGGGAGTGATCTTTAAACATCCAGACTCTTTAGCTCCATTGAATATCCCACTCCATCCCGTCCAGCTCTATGATGCCGCGAATGGCCTTGCGATCTTTTTCTTTTTAAATTGGATGGAGAAGAGAAAAACCTTTGATGGTCAAATCTTTTGGCTTTTTCTCTTCCTCTATGCGATGACACGTTTTTTCATTGAAACCCTGAGAGGGGATCCCAGAGGATTCTTCTTCGGAAATCTTCTTTCCACATCCCAGGGGATCGGAGTCCCGTTAGCCATTTTCTCTCTTTTTATGTTATTCTATATGAAGAATAAATATCAGAGATAAAAAGATGGCTGTTTTGGAGATCCTCAAATACCCTCATCCCATTTTACGGAAACGGTCTAAAGCCGTAACCCAGATCGATGAAGAAGTGAAGAAACTGATTGATGACATGAGGGAGACGATGTACCATGCCGGAGGGATTGGATTGGCCGCCTGTCAGGTCGGAGTTCCTCAAAGGGTGATCGTTCTCGACGTGAGCCCGATGGATCCCCAATACAGTTACTTTGCCTTGATCAACCCCGAGATCGTCTTTGAAGAAGGAGAGGTCGACCATGAGGAAGGATGTTTGAGTGTCCCCGATTGTCTGGAAAAGGTGAAAAGGAAAGAAAGGGTTTGTGTGAGGGGGTTGTCTCCACAAGGAATGGAAATGGAGATGAAGGGCGAGGGGATTTTGGCCATCGCAATCCAACATGAGATGGATCACCTGAACGGTATTCTCATCTTGGACAGGGTGAGTCGCTTGAAGAGAGAGATTTACCGAAATAAATTAAAGAAGGAAAAGCGTAAGGAAGAAAGACCTTGACCACGTTGCCCTGGCGGATCGTTTTCTTTGGAACCCCAACTTTTGCTCTCCCGACCCTGCAGACTCTTTTTGAGAGACCTGATGAGGTGGTCGCCGTGGTCACTCAGCCAGACAGGGAAAAGGGGAGAGGGAGGAGAGTCGTTTTTTCTCCTGTAAAAGAACTTGCGCTTCGACATCACCTCACTCTCCTTCAGCCCGAGAGGGTGAAGGAGGAACTTTTTCAGGAGGCCCTAATAGGGCTTCACCCCGATCTCGTTGTCGTGGTCGCCTTCGGTCAAATCTTGCCGAAGTCCATTTTAAACATTCCTAAATACGGAGCGATCAATGTTCATGCCTCCTTGCTTCCCAAATATCGGGGAGCCGCTCCCATTGCCTGGGCGATTCTGAATGGGGAGAAGGTGACAGGAATTACGACGATGGTTATGGACGAGGGGATGGATACAGGAGACACCCTTTTGCAGGTGGAAACGACTATCGGAGATGAAGAGATGTGTGAGACGCTTCATGATCGGTTGGCCTCCTTGGGAGCCCAATTGTTGAACAAGACTTTGGAGAAAATGAAGGTAGGAGATATTCATCCCATCCCGCAGGATCATTCGAAGGCCACCTATGCACCGCCTCTTAAAAAAGAGGATGGGCACATTGATTGGAAAAAGGGGGCGAATGAGATTAATCGTCAGGTTCGGGCCTTCAATCCATGGCCCGGTGCCTTTACAAAATTGGGTGACCAGTGGCTAAAAATTTATAAGGGGGAAATCAGGGAAAGACCCCTGACAGGAAAGGCAGGGGCAGTGGTCTGGGTGGGATTAGATTTTATAGAAGTAGAGACAGGGAAGGATTCATTCCGGATCAAAGAAGTTCAATTAGAGGGGAAAAGGAGAATGACCATCCGGGACTTCCTTTCCGGACACCCCATCCCTGTTGGGACAGTCTTTTATTAAATGATAAGTTATGAGTTCGCCTGCCTACCGCAGGCAGGGAGTTTTGAGTTCGGAGACTTAAAATATAAATCAAACACCCCGAACTCCGAACTAATTACTCTGAACTTGTTACGCCTCATCAGGCTGGAAAAAATATGGACATTAAACCCAAGAAGAGAATCTTTATTGGACTATTGGTTTTTACATGTTTGATCCTCTTTTCCCTCATCTTTCTGCTCTGGTACGTTCCGATAGTGGGGTTGAAAAACATTCATCCCTTGCTTCCTTTCCTCTTCAGCATCATTCTTGGTGTTTTGGTATTACTCATGCTTTCCGGGGGCCTCCTCCTCGTCTTTACTATCTTTATGAGAAAGGATATTTTGTTCTCCCAGAAATTGAGAGGGATTGTGGCCAAGGTGCTTTTTCCCTTCATGATCTTGATGGGACGATTGGTTGGGGTATCAAAAGAAAAAGTTCAGCAATCTTTCGTCGAGTTAAATAACCATCTCGTCCGGTCAAACCACCACCGGACACGGCCCAATAAATTGCTCATTCTTCTTCCTCACTGTATTCAGGAGTTTGATTGTCAGATCAAGATTACGGGCAATGTTAAAAACTGCAAAGGCTGCGGGAAGTGTGAAATCAAAGATTTAATTGAACTCTCCGATCAATATCAGGTGAATATCGCAGTGGCGACGGGAGGAACGCTGGCCAGAAGAATTATCGTGGAAAACAGGCCAGAGGCCATTGTCGCCGTTGCCTGCGAACTTGACCTCACCAGTGGAATTCAAGACAGTTATCCGATCCCGGTCATCGGGATCTTGAATGACAGGCCGAATGGCCCCTGCATCAATACCAAAGTGGATATTGAGAAGGTGAGGGATGCGATTTTGGACTTTTTGGAACCAAAATCCTTCTGTAATCCCTCCCTTGAATAAAGGGGGGAGTAAGGCGATCGGTGATTTGACAATAGTGCCCGAAATGATTATACTCTTCGTGTATAAAGGAGGTTGACCGATCAATGAATCATTTTAAAACATTCATTTTGATGTTAGTCCTGACAGGTATTTTTATATTGGTGGGGACTGCCATCGGAGGAAAAAGTGGGGCGATTTATGCCTTTGTCTTTGCAGGCCTCATGAATTTTGTCATGTATTGGTTTAGTGACAAGATTGTTCTCCGGATGTATCGGGCCAAAGAAGTTTCTCAAGGTGAAGCCCCCGAGCTTTATCAGATTGTTGGGGAGTTAGTGAACAAGGCCAGCCTTCCAATGCCAAAGGTTTATATCATTGAGAATGATACCCCCAATGCCTTTGCAACAGGGAGAAATCCGGAACATGCAGCCGTTGCCGTCACGACAGGTATTCTTAGAATATTGTCAAAAGAGGAGGTGATGGGAGTCATTGGTCATGAGCTCTCCCATATTAAACACCGTGATATCCTGATCAGCACGATCGCTGCCACGATGGCTGGGGCGATCAGCATGCTTGCCTCGATGGCCCGCTGGGGAGCGATCTTTGGTGTAGGCCGATCCAACGATGAAGAAGGGGGTGGGGGTGGAAATTTCCTTTTTGTTCTTATCTTTACGATGGTTGCCTCTATTGCAGCCATGCTTATTCAAATGGCGATTTCCCGCTCCAGAGAATATTTAGCTGATGAAGGGGGAGCCCGTCTGGCTCATCCTCTTTCCTTAGCAAAGGCTCTGGGCAAACTGGACATGGCTGCCAAGCGGATTCCTATGGAGGCCAATCCCTCCACAGCCCATATGTTCATTGTCAACCCGTTAAGAGGGGGAGGGGTTGTTTCTCTTTTCAGCACTCACCCGCCGATTCAAGAACGTATCGCCAGACTTGAGGAGATGACGAGGACAGGAAGGTTTTGAGAAAAAAAACCCCAAGGGCGATCTGCCTTGATATCCTGAACCGGATTGGAGAGGCAGATCTTCACCCCGATCGTTTTCTCACCGACTCATTTAAACGCTACCGGTACCTGACCTCACTCGATCGATCTTTTCTCACAGAATTGATCTACGGAATCCTTCGATGGGAGGGGAAACTCGATTGGGTGATCCGCCAGTTTTCGAAAATCCCCTTTGAAAAAATTGAATTAGAAACTCTCAATATCCTCCGCCTTGGTCTTTATCAAATTCTTTTCTTGTCGAGGACTCCTTCTTCAGCGGCTGTGAACGAGTCAGTCGAATTGGCCAAGCGAATCCGGGGGAAAGGAGGAGCAGGTTTTGTGAATGCCGTGCTTCGTTCTACCATCCGGCAAAAAAATGAAATTCATTATCCACGATTGGCTGAGGATCTTGCACTCTCTATTTCTGTCATTCAATCTCATCCTCTATGGTTAGTTCAGAGATGGGTCAAGGAGTTAGGGGCCGAAGAGACGATCCGAGTTTGTACCTTCAACAATCAAATCTCTTCGTTGACACTTCGAGCCAACACCTTAAAGGTCCATCGGGAAGATCTCATTGAAAAGTTAAAAGAGAAGGAGCTAAGCGCATTTCCGGCCACTTATTCAGAAGAAGGAATTGTGGTGAAAAATCCTCCGCCCACTTCAGAACTTCCGTTTATGAAAGAAGGCCTTTATATCATTCAGGATGAAGCGTCTCAACTCGTCACTGCCGTGATGGATCCGAAACCAGGGGAACGAATCCTCGATGCTTGTGCGGCTCCAGGCGGAAAGACAACACATTTCTCTCAAAAAATGAAAAACCAAGGAGAAATTTATGCTCTGGATGTCAGCAAAGAGAGATTAATTCTCATTGATGAGATCTCTCATCGCTTTGGAATAAAGATTATCAAAACGATTAAAGGAGATGCGACGGAACCCCTTCCGATTCCGAAAGGATTAAAATTTGATCGAATTCTCGCGGATGTCCCCTGCTCGGGTTTTGGAACACTTCGTAAGAATCCTGACCTGAAATGGGGGAGAGGGGAAGAGGATATCAAGAGATTGAGTGAGCTTCAGGCTTCGATACTGAAAAATCTCTCGAACTATCTGAGGGAGGGAGGCGTCCTCATTTACAGTACTTGCACAGTCTTCCGTGAGGAGAATGAAGATGTGGTGGAGAAATTTTTGGAGGGGAATGCGGAATTCCAACTGGATCCGATGGAGGGTGTCCTTCCAGTCAAATTGCATCCCTTTATCCGGAACGGATATTTCAAAACCTTTTCCCCGAGAGATGAGATGGACGGGTTTTTTGTTGCGAGATTAATAAAACATTTGGGGGGGATAAGGTGATGAGGAAAATTTAATTGAAAAAACATTAGAAATTTTTTAGTATCTCAATCATAAATACTGAGTGGATTAAAAAAGAGTCAAGGAGGTTGCCCTGAAAAAGATAGCGCCTTCGGTTTTATCTGCCGATTTCAGTCTCCTCGGTGAGGAGGTGAGGGCGGTCGAAAAGGCTGGAGCGGATGTGATCCATGTCGATGTGATGGATGGGCATTTCGTCCCCAACATCACCATCGGTCCTCTGGTGGTTCGGGGATTGAAGAAGTTGACCTCCCTGCCTCTGGATGTCCATTTAATGGTCGAAAACCCTGAACGATATATTGAAGCTTTTGCCCAGGCGGGGAGCGGTTGGATCACGGTTCACGCTGAAGTCTGTCCGCATCTGAAACGAATGGTAAAGAGGATTCGCCAATTGAAGGTAAGGCCAGGTATTGTGCTCAAGCCTGCCACTCCTTTAAAAACTCTCTTTCCAGTTCTCGATGATATCGATTTAATTCTTCTCATGTCGGTCAACCCCGGTTTTGGAGGGCAATCCTTTATTCCCTCCAGTTTAAAAAAGATCGAGCGGTTAAGAAAGATCGTTGATCAAAACGGCTATCCATTGGAAATCGAAGTGGATGGTGGGGTCAAAATCGAAAATATTAGAGAGGTTTCAAGGGCAGGTGCGGATATCTTCGTCCTGGGCACAGGCATCTTTAAAACAAAAGACTACAAAGAAACCATCCGGCAGTTAAGAAAAGAAATTGAATAATCCTTGACGTTGCATTAAAAAGAGAGGCGAGTGTGCTTCCAACCCTTTACCATTGCGGGTTTTTTTTAGGGGTTATAGGTTACATACGATGTCACCTGAGGCGACCCTTATCATATGCTTGAAAACTGAGTAGCAAAACGTTTAAAGGTGCCGCTGTAAAGGTTTTTCAGCACACCCACCTCCCTTTTCATATAATTTTTATGCAACGGTAAGGTAATGACTGCGGATTTCGGAATTTCTGATGGATTGTGCTTAAACACTCTGCGCTTTACCCTGTGCGCTATGTGTTTTTCAGGTGAGGATGGATGTTTCAAAACAGAAAAATGATCAACAATCCTTTGATCTGACGTGGGCCACCATGAAAGGAATGAATCTGGAGGAGAGAGCAAAAAAGACGGGAACGGATTATCTTCTCCTTTTCCATAGCGCAAAGGGATAGGGAAAAACGATGGACCTGATTGAAGAGTTAAAGGGAACCCTTAAAATGGAAATGAGGTCGGACTCACAAGAATTGGAGTATCTCGAAGCAGTCCTGCAAAAGGAGGACCTTAAATTGCTTCATTCTTTATTAAGAAAACATTTGGGCCCGGCCGCCAAGGAATGCCGAGAGGAAACAAATCTGCCGGAAGCAATTCAGAAATTGATTGATTCTTTGGGTGGTTTGCGAAACGAGCAATCCTTTTTCTATAGGCAAGAGGGTCATCAAATCATATACGCTGCGATTTGGCCTTGGCAATCCAATCCCAATAAAATAACATTGAAGTCTGGCGTAAGTCAGTTGGTCTTAGAGGACTGATCATTTCTTCATGGTTCCAGGATTTCAACCCTCTTGCTCAATGAATTTTCCCACACCTATCATCGGTTCATATATTCCATTGGATGCTGTCTTTTGATTCCTGATTTTCTTCTGTGTTAGCCATCCCTATGTCAGTTGGGCGCTCCGCCATATATTCCGCCATACGATAAATCACGAGAGTCATTTCCAGGAAGACCCTGCTGTAAATGACCGTTAAAATGAGTATCAACGGAGTTCCGAAAAAAAGCGCAAAAAATCCGAACCACCTTGACATGTTAAATCCTGCGATGACAAAAAAGAAGGCGATCAGACCAGCCCATAGAATAGATAAACCGTAAAGAAAATTCATTGTTTTTAGACTGAAAGGCTGATTGAATGATAAACGAAAGAAGCCCCTGAGGGAATCAATTTTTTTAAAAATTGACACCTCCTTGAAGAACCCTCTCAATCGGGAAAGTTCTTCCTTGGGGTAACCCTCGCTCAGCGAATCACCACAATTGATACAGGACTTTGCATCATCTTTATTGGAAGCACCGCAGTTTATACAATACATTTTTTCCCCCAATCGGGTAGAAGCTTAACTGATGGATTTGACCTCTTTTATCTTCCAACGGCCATCCTCTCTCTTTAATGTCACGTCCATAAGGGTTCTGCCTTCCTGAATTTTTCTGCTGCCTTTTTTAGTTGTTTTGAGCAACCACTCCAATCGGATAGAAGAGGTATCTTCTGATATGTTTTTATTCTTCATTTCATAGGTGAGATCAAGATAATTAAAATTTTCCCACATTTTGAGTGTATCCAACCTCTTTCCATCCCTGCCGTTGAAATCACGGGAGAAACAGGACATAAAGAGATCAATGTCCTTTTGAAGATTTGCCTTTCTAATATTTTCAAAGAGGGATTTAATCTTTTCTACCTCTTGGGTCTCCACCGTAAGTTTTGTAAGGTTTGGGGAGGGTAAAGAGGGAGGAGAAGTGAGCGTTTCTTTTAAATTCAAGTGGTTGACCTGATGAGATTTCCCCTGTAAAAGGAAATATCCTCCTACGGTTATCAGAATAACCAGAAAACTGAATGCCACCAACATGAAAGGGCGGAGGAGTTCCCCTCCTTTTCGAGGGGAAACCATCCTCCCCCCCATCTTGATGGGCAGGAGAGAGAGAATTTGCCTATGTTTTTTTAAACTCCTCTCTCTGGATTTTAATTCCTTTCTTATTCCTTTCTTCTCTTTAATAAAATCGCCCTTTGTAATCGCCCCCGCCTTATAGAGCGATTTATATTCTTCCAGCCTTTTTTTTATGGGTTTCAATTCTTTTTCCAAGAGATCAATTTCTTCTGTCCCTCTTTTTTTAATGGATATAATCTCCGTTTCAATTTCCTGATGCAGAGGCAGCATTGATTCCAACCGATGTTGATAGCGAGAGTATATAGGATGAAAAACACCGTCAGAAATTTTTTCTCGTTGTGCTTCCAACTTGGTCATACAGGTTTTTAATTGTATCTCTTCTCTGGACATCCTTACCCATTCCTTTGACCGTTTTTTTATTAAATTTTTTTCCAATGGTTGAACATCCGTTTCCTGGGGTGACATTCCCTGCATCAATAAAGAACCGCATTTTCTGCAATACTTCCCCTTTCCATAAGGGAGTTTGCACTTGGGACAGGTAAGTTTATCCTTTGCATTCTTATCTTCAACGGCAGGATCCTCAAGAGTCAAAAGGAACTTCCCGCATTTTCTGCAAAATTCCTCTTCTTCGTCATGTTCAATATTGCATTGTGGACAAATAACCATTTTTCCCTCTTAGAATTTTGGTTTCATATTAAGATTAAAAGGTTTTATGCATTTTATATGCCATGATATATATAAAATTTTATCTTCAGATTTCGAGACCTTTTCTTATTATTGAGAAACCGAACTGGACAAAATTTCAGCAAGTGTACAAAAAATGACCATTTGCCTCTCTACAAATAAAAAAGCCCTTCTAACGAATTAGAAGGGCCTTGCAATGCGTTTCTTCACACCTGTTACTGAACCTGGACGCTCACTTTGTCTTCCTCCAGCCTTTGATCGGAGAGAAAATCCTCAGAAGGCCATTTTCATACCTAGCCTCTGTTTTTTCTGGTTCGACCTCATGGGAGAGCATAAAACAGGTAGAATATTCAGCATCCTCTCCCCTCGGGGCCGAGAGACATAGACTATCGCTTCTCATGTCCAGTTTAATATCACTCTTATTGGCACCAGGCATTTCCACCTCAATCATGAGGCGTCCGCTTGTTCTGTCATGAGAGAAGCAGGCGCATGGATTTATTTTCATTTTCCAAATTTCTGTGATAGTATCTATGCGAATAGGGCTTTGAAAGATATCGGCAACAAAAATGAATAGGAGAAGCTATTCGAGAAAGTTTAAACATCGGAGGAATCTTTATGGAGAAATCTGAAGAAGCGGTTTGGGAGGAAGGATGATGAATCGGGATCGGTTAAAAAAACTTGCTGCGGAGAAGCGATTCATCCCGGGCATTTATAACTACTGCGATCGATGGTGCGAACGTTGTCCGCAGACCTCCCGCTGCCTGAATTTTTCAATCTCGGAGGAAGAGTTTTCCGATCCCGAAGCGCAGGATATTCGAAATGAGGCATTCTGGAATAAATTGTCAGGAATCCTGGGGGAAACTCTGGAGTTGCTGAAGGAGAGTGCGAAAAAATGGGGAATAGAACTCGAGACTTTAGATTCAACGGACGGCATAGAAAATATAAAGTTGAAAAATATGGTTTCGGAGAACCATCTCCTTTACCGGGCCGCTAAGAGTTACACCGACTTGGCGGAAGATTGGTTCGGAGGGAGAGAAACACTCTTCTTTGAGACCGCAGCCGCCGCAAGAGAGGGAGTGAGTCTTGAGGAGGCCATCGAGGTGATCCGGTGGTACCAATACTTTATCAGTGCTAAGGTCATGCGAGCCGTCCGAGGAAAGATCGATGAAGAAGAAGAGAGGTTCGATGAATTTCCAAGTGATTCGGATGGCTCAGCCAAAATTGCACTCATCGCCATGGACCGCTCGATCTCTGCTTGGGCAGTGATTCGCCATTATGCCGTCGATGATGATGATGATGAGGGAGTGATTGAAATCATTGCCTTCCTCGACGGTTTGAAGCAGGCAGTGGAGAAAACATTTCCCAATGCGAGGTCATTTATTCGGCCTGGATTCGACAGAGTCGATCAAAACGAATAGTTGGGAATAACGGGTTGCGGTTTTTATTAGAAGAGTCCCAAAACAAAAAATGGGAGGGTTGCCTCCTTTTTTTATAAGAGGGAAGAACCAAGACATATAAAGCAAGACATATAAAGACTGAAGAGAGGAGGATGTTATGAAAGATAAAAGCAGAGGGTTAAAGGAAAACAAGAAGGCGCCGCAGAAAAGCCTGAAAGAGAAGAGAAAGATGAAGAAGGAGAAGAAGAACAGGTAGATGTGGGTTCTGTGGCCACACTATAAACAAAACCCTATTAAATAGGGATTATAAATTTAAATAACTTTCTGGGATTAAATGATCACATACAGAGATTCGAAATCTAGGCACTGCGGATATGAGTTTGAACCTGATAAACTGGCAACATGTGAATATTTAAATAAAAATTCTTTCTTTAATTGTAGGAAAACTCATCAGGGGAAATGGTGTCAGGGATGGATCCCCATGGAGATCTTTTTAGAGGAGAAGAAGTGTTTTGTGGAGAAAGATCTGAGTGAAAAGCTAGCAGCTTAACCTGACCGATAATTCAGGAGGGACGGCCACCGTCAACTTAAGTCTCGTTCAGGACAGGACACTTAATGGTCCCGTTTGTGCTATCAAATTACATTCTTACTTTTAAACATTCATTCAGAAAACCACCATTTCGGTAAAATATATACAGCATTATCTGCTCTAAATATTTAGCGTCCTTAGAGCATGGTCACTGATGGAAGGCGCACCGCAGGACCTCCTTGTAACACTTTTTTTCTAGAAAAATTGTAAACACAATTGTGGAGTGGTAAATACTCAAAGGAATTGTTTTGAATTTATAATAACTTGAATTATAAAATGTGTTTAAGGCAATTAATAATTTTGTGAATATATTGGCAAATTAATTTTTTTCTTGACATATTCGACAAAATTGTAATAATCTATTGTCGACAAAAATAAATCTGCAAAAGTTGGGTATTTGCCAATATTGCAAATGAGTGTAACTTGAGACAGTAAAGGTCTCTCGATGAGCCTATCTTTAAGGGAAAGAATTTGCAAGGAAATTAGAGAAGAGATAACATACGGGAAGTTATCCCCTGGTGAACGACTTTTAGAATATAAATTGGCTGAACGATTTAAAACTAGCCGGAGCCCAATAAGAGAGGCTTTGCGTCAACTAGAAAGTGAAGGTTTGGTCGCTTTCGAACAAAACAAAGGAATTACTATACCTAAGCTCTCGATTGAGGAAGTCGTTGAAATATATGACATGCGTACGTTGTTAGAAAGCCATGCTGCTTACTTAAGTGTCGAAAGAACCGATAAAAATGATACTAAGTACTTAAAAGATTTACTTGGAAAAATGAAAATGGCAAGTAAAGAATATGATTTGATGAGCTGGATTCACAATAACACTTTGTTTCACAATTTTTTTCGCGAAAATTGCGGGAATAAGATTCTGGATCAGATTCTTGTTAATCTTACACGTCGCGTTCATCGGTATCAATATTTGATTAACCGTATTCCTGACCATTTCAAAGATTACCTTGAACAACACGAAAGGATTTTGAGAGGATATGAGGAAAAGGATGCAAAGACGGTAGAAAAATATGTAAAGCTCCACATAAAAACTATAAAAGGAGTGTTAATTAGTTATTTAAATACTTTTTCAAGTTATTAGGAATTCTTCTATACTCTAATGTGGGCAAGACAAACTGAAAGAGAAAACGAAAGTATTTTTTAAAATATCTAGTTTGATAACGGGATTTAATTTAATGAGATCCACATTTAAATGAATTGGAAGGAAGTCGAACAGAACAGAAAGTCGACCCAGAGGGGGGAGTTAGAATATATATCTATAGATAAACTACATCTTCCTTAAAGGATAAAGGAGACAAAGAATGAATTATGGGTGGATAGGTAGTAATTTGGAAGTCGATTTGTCCAGAGGGAAGATTGAAAAAACGGAAGTTGATTCCAAGTTAAATCAAACCTATTTATCGGGGAGAGGTACTAATACAAAAATATTTTGGGATAGGGTCCAACCCGAAACCCCACCTTTTTCTGAAAATAACCTGTTAATATTTGGAGCCGGCCTTCTTTGCGGCACTGCTGCCCCAGGTGCTAACCATACCGCCCTTACAACAAAATCCCCTCAGACAAATCTCCAAACTTATTCGAATTTGGGGGGGTTTTGGGGGCCAGAACTAAAGCACGCTGGTTATGACGCGGTGATTATTTCAGGGAAATCTACTCAGCCTACTTATCTATGGGTAAATGATGGAAATGTGGAAATACGTGATGCAAGTCACATTTGGGGAAAGGACACGAGAGAAACGCAAAGAATTATTCGAGAAGAGTTGAAGAAAGAGGAAATCCAAATATTGTGTATCGGTCCAGCGGGTGAAAACAAGGTTTATGCGGCAAGTATAGAACACAGTTCTGGAGTAAGTGCAAGTCGGGCAGGTGTCGGTGCTGTTATGGGTGATAAAAGAATTAAGGCCATAGCTGTCTATGGAACAAAAGATGTAAGTATCGCGAAGCCTGCCGAATTTATCGAATTATGTGAGAAAATTCTTAAGAAAACGGATAGGATAAGGACTTTCTTCGATAATTGGTCTTATGAGTCAGCTCAAGGGATGATGGATCAAATGGCTTATGGGAACTTAGGCGAACAAATACCTAAAACAAATTCGGGAAAATTGCATGAAGACTTTGTAAATAGATTTAGAGTAAGAAAAATTGCCTGCTATAATTGTAACCTTAGATGTAAGTCAGCGATTAGGCTTTCTGGAGGTGAATATTCCTTCGTTAAGTGTCAATCTTGGTTCACCTTCATGTTTGCCTGCAAAATACATGATTTTGAGTTTAATCAAAAATGTTACAACTTATGTGAGAGATATGGATTAGATGCTATATCAACTGCAAATTATATTGCCTTTGCGATTGACCTATATGAAAAAGGCATATTGACCCAAAAAGATACAGATGGGGTGCATCTTGAGTGGGGAAATGATAATTTAGCATTTTTACTAATTAAAAATATTGCAAGAAAAGAAGGGATTGGCGCTATCTTAGCTAAAGGTGTTTATGAAGCATCTCGTCTCATTGGTAGGGGCGCTGAAGAATATGCTCATCACATTAAAAAACTCGAAGTTGTTCCTTTTGGATTATATACACCCTATCGTGCTTTAAGAACATCTATTACAGATAGAGCAGATATGACCAGAGCGGAAGCGGGTGTTCCTCAACATGGCTTGGCAGCCCTAAGAGAGTGGAAAGAAAAATATTTAGAGTCGGGTTTTTTCTCTTACCCAAAAGAATTTGAAAAAATATTCTTGGAGGATTTTGTCGGATTAGCAAAAGATTATGAAAAAATTGTCCCTTTTACATCCCACGATGTAGACAAAAATACTCTTGCGGATTGTTCCGGCCTCTGCATTTTTTGGACAGGGTTTTGGCGTTATAACCCAATTAATTTTAATGATCACATAAAATTAATTTCATACGGAACAGGATTAGAATTGAATGAGGCAGAAGGAATGGCGATTGCTAAGAAGATAGGAACTCTTATCAGGGCTTATAATGTGATACTTGGGATAAGGAGAAAGGATGATAAAATCCCTGAGAAATATTTCCGAGAGGCCCCACCTTCTCCATACTTCAAATTAGACCGCAATAAATTCAATCAGATGATTGATGAATACTACAAATTGAGAGGATGGGACAGTCAGGGGATTCCAACAAAAGAAACGCTGGGAGAATTGAGTCTTGACTTCGTTAAGCTTGAACTTGAACGGAGAGGGATTTTGTAAATGAAAATTGCAAGGGTGATAAAAATTGATATTGACAAATGTAATGGTTGCCGCTCATGTGAAGTTATTTGTTCAGCATTTCATGCTGAGACAAAATACGGCATTGTTAATCCGAAAAGATCACGGATTAGGGTATTTTTGGATGTGGAGAATAATTTATATGTTCCAATCTTTGCAGGCCAGTTCACCGACGCTGAATGTAATGGCAGAAATATTATTACTATTAAAGGGAAAGAATACGGGGATTGTTCGTTTTGTCGAGCCTCCTGTCCATCGAGAGATCTTTTTAAAGAGCCAGATGCAAAAGATATTCCTTTAAAGTGTGATATGTGTGGGGAACCCCCACCAACAGAAGGACCTCTATGTGTAAGGTGGTGTTTGGAAAAGGCTTTGATTTATGTGGAAAAAAATATAGAAGAGTAGATTAAAAATCAATGCAAGTTAAAGTAGGTACCAATATTGGAGCAGTTTTAATTCTAGGAGGAGGAATTAGTGGAATACAAGCCTCATTGGATTTAGCATCGCTTGGACTCAAAGTCTACTTGGTCGAAAAGTCCCCTACGATTGGGGGCAAAATGGCCCAATTAGACAAGACATTTCCTACGATGGACTGCTCCATCTGAATACTGGGCCCCAAAATGACTGATGTCGGTCGACATCCAAACATTGAGATTCTGGCCTATACTGAAATTAAAGAAGTTAGGGGAGAGGCAGGAGATTTTAGTGTAATTCTCAGCCGAAAACCCCGATACGTGAATGCCGACCTCTGCACAGGGTGTAGGACATGTTATCTTTACTGTCCTGTTAGTGTTCCCAATCCATTTAATCAGAATCTTTCAATGACAAAATCGATTCGTATTTTATTTCCGCAGGCTGTCCCAGCTATTTCTGTTATTGATAGGGAACATTGTTTGTTCTTTGATCAGAAGAAATGTAAGATCTGTTTTCCAGTTTGCAAGCATCAAGCGATCGATTTTACCCAAATGGAAGAGGAAATGAAGATCAATGTGGGGGCTATTATCGTTACAACTGGATATGATATTTTTGATGCGTCCTTCGCTGCAGAGTATGGTTATGGAAGATTCCGAAATATGTTAAATAGCTTGGAACTCGAAAGATTCCTAAATGCGGATGGTCCTACTCACGGAGAAGTGTTAAGGCCATCAGATGGGAAGATTCCCCAAAAAATTGCCTGGCTACAATGTGTTGGTTCGAGAAGTCCTCGATTAGGGTACAGTTATTGCTCTGGAGTATGCTGCGCTTATGCGATCAAACAATTGGTCATGGTTAAAAGCCACCATCCAAATGCCCAAACGACGGTTTTCCATAATGATATAAGGACTTACGGAAAAGGAATTGAGGATCTTTATACAAGGGCTCAAAAAATGGGAGGCGTAAAATTTATCAGGAGGAATATATCTCTTATTAAAGAAAATCAAAAGAATCAGAACCTCTTAGTTACTTATGCCTTTGATAATGGTAAAGTTCAAGAAGAAGAATTTGAAATGGTTGTTTTATCGGTGGGACTGAATCCCGCAACGGGTAACAGATCTTTAGCCCAGATTATAGGATTGCATCTTAATCAGCATGGATTTTCCAAATCTCATATCTTATCGCCCAATGAAACTATCCGACCGGGAATCTATTCGGCTGCCACCTTCATTGCTCCCATGGACATTCCGGATTCGATCAGTTCTGTAACAGGGGCGGTTTCTTTAGCATCTCAATTGCTTTCTGAACAGAGGGGTACATTAGTCCAATCCAAACCGTTTCCTGAGGAACGAGCGATCGAAGGAGAGGAGGTCAAGGTTGGCGTTTTCGTTTGTCACTGTGGGACTAATATTGGGAGGGTGGTGGATGTTCCTTCGGTTGTTCAATACGCTTCAGGATTAGAAAACGTAGTTCATTGTGAAGAGCAGATCTTTTCCTGCTCTTATGACTCTGGAAGACATATCGCAGAGATCATTCGTGAAAAAGGACTAAATAGGGTCGTTGTTGCTGCCTGCACTCCGAGAACACATGAACTATTATTTCAGGAGACCCTTCGTGAAGGAGGGATCAATAAATATCTGTTTGAGATGGCGAATATTCGGGAACATTGTTCTTGGGTGCACTCCCTCGAAAAAGAAAAGGCCACACAAAAAGCAAAAGATACTGTGGCAATGTCTGTGGCTCGGGCAGCCAATTTGCTTCCGCTCAAAGAGATTGAAATTCCTGTATTGCAAAAAGGGTTAGTCTTGGGTGGCGGATTGGCAGGAATGAAGGCTTCATTGGCTTTGGTTAGGCAAGGGTTTGAAGTTTATTTAATAGAAAAAGAGTTGGAATTGGGAGGTCATTTAAGAAATTTAAACTTCACCTTGGAAGGCATAGAAATTCAGCCATTTCTGGAAAGACTGAAGAGGGATGTTGAGGGCCAAGAAAATATTAAAGTATATAAAGGCTATGAATTAAAATCCTTTTCAGGATTTGTTGGGAATTTTAAAAGTATCTTCGGGAGTTCATTACCTGGAGATACGGGAGAATCAATCGAATTAAAACATGGCATCACCATAGTAGCCACGGGAGGAAAAGTACTTCAGCCTACTCAATATCGATATGGAGAAAGCGAGAAGATTGTTACACAGCAGGAACTGGAAGGGATAATGAATTCCAATCCCTTGATTAAAGGTCTCAAACAAGTAGCTATGATTCAATGCGTTGAGTCACGGAATGAAGAGAGACCCTATTGTAGTCGGATCTGCTGTGGGACAGCGATCAAGAATGCTTTAAAGCTCAAAGAGTTGAATGAGAATACAGAGGTCTTCGTCTTCTACCGGGATATGCGGACCTATAGTTTTTATGAGGATTATTATACCCACGCACGGGAGAAAGGGATTCTCTTTATACGATATGATCCAGAAAAGGAACCAAAGATCGAGATCAAAGGGGGAAACCTCTCCTTAAATTATTATGATCCATTATTAAATATGCAAGGAGAGTTAAATCCTGATCTGGTCGTATTAAGCACCCCTGTCATTGCCGAGGGGAACAGGGAATTGGGGCAATTATTGAGGGTTCCAGTGACGAAAGATGGTTTTTTCATGGAAGCCCATCTAAAATTAAGGCCCCTCGATTTTGCAACCGAGGGGATTTTCCTCTGTGGGATGGCCCATTATCCTAAATTTATTCCAGAGACGATCAGCCAAGCTAATGGAGCAGCTGTTAGGGCTTCCGCTATTCTTTCGGGAGATACCATTATTTCAAGTGGTGCGATTGGAGAGATTCTGGAAGAGGAATGCATTGGGTGTGGCCTCTGCCAAAAAGTATGTCCCTATGGTGCTATCGAACTATTAGAGACACTAGAGGGGAAGAAGGCAAGAATTATCCAGCCTATCTGTAAGGGATGCGGTGCTTGTAGTTCGAGGTGTCCTTCTTGGGCAATCTCTCAGCACCATTTTACAGATTCCCAAATCATTTCACAAATTCATGCGGCTTATACTGTTCCTGTCAAAAAAACGGAGACCAAAATTATTGCCTTTCTCTGTAATTGGTGCGGCTATGCTGCCGCTGACTTAGCTGGGGTCTCCAAATATCAATTCTCCCCAAATATTCGAGTCATCCGGGTAATGTGTTCTGCTCGTGTCTCTATCAAATTCATCATAGAAGCTTTTTCTCGTGGGATAGATGGTGTTCTCGTGGTAGGGTGTCGTCTGGAAGATTGTCACTATATCTCAGGTATTTATGAGACCCTAAAGACCATTCCAGCAGCCCAAAATACTTTAGAGAAAATTGGAATCAACCCTGAGCGTTTGCGTTTAGAACATACTTCAGCAGCCGAAGCAACAAAATTTGTTGAAGTTGTCAATAGCTTTACGTCAGAGATATCAAAAATAGGCCCTCTTGAATTAAATGATGGACAGAAAAAAAACCTTTGGGATTTAAAGGAGAAAAGAGAAACAGGAAAAAAGAAGGGAAAGACGAAAATTGCAGACAGTTAAAACAGTTGAGAAGATTACTATCCGTGATCAGGAATTTTCCAAAAAAATCATAAATAAAGGCATTACCCCTTTAGAACGTTGTTATCAGTGCTATGCCTGTAGCGATGCTTGCCCAATGGCCTTTGTAATGGATTACTATCCAAATCAACTTATTCATATGGTTCGGTTAGGATTAAAAGAGAAGGTACTGAGTAGTAAAACGATATGGGTCTGTGTTTCCTGCTGGACCTGTGTAACACGCTGCCCAAATGAGATCGATATCGTTCGTTTTATGGATGTCCTCCGAGTGGAATCGTTGAAGGGTGGTTTTAAGAGCCCCGTTAATGAGATACCCAAGTTTCACAAGGTATTTTTAGAAGAGGTCCATAAGAAAGGGAGAATTTCTGAACTCGAATTATTATTTCGATATAAACTCAAGACATGTGGTTTCTTTTCGTTGAAGAAACTTCGTGAAGATATAAGTCTTGGTTTAAAAATGTTTCTTAAAGGTAAGCTGAAGCCTTATGCACCAGTCGTCGTGTGTCAAAAAGCGGTGGAAGAGGTCTTTACAAAAGTTCAATGGAGTAAGGGGAGGCAATGAAATTTGCATACTATCCAGGATGCACGGCCAAATCGACGGCCATTGAATATCACGAGTCAGTAGAAGAAACAACTCGATACTTGGGAGTTGAGCTTAAGGAGATTCCAGACTGGAATTGTTGTGGGGCATCATCCAGCCATGCGATAAACAATGAGTTAGCCCTCTCCTTGTCCGGTCGAAATCTGGCATTAGCCGATGAGATGTCTTTGGATATGGTTATAATCTGTCCCTCCTGTTTACATCGCCACAAAATCGCGCAGAAAGAGTTTATAAGAGACCCCCATCTGAGAACCCAGATAGAAAGGGATATTGGAAGCTCGTTAAGTATATCACAGAAGATAAAGCACATCCTTGAAGTCCTTTATTGTGATGTGGGAATAGACTTGATAAAAAAAAGGAAGAAGAGGTCTTTAAGGGGTCTCAAAGCTGTCATATACTACGGATGTTATTTGGCCCGTCCTCCTGAGATGATGCCGTTTGATAAGGCAGAAAATCCAACAGCCTTGGATAAAATGATGGAGGCTTTGGATGTGGAAGTGTTAGATTGGTCTTACAAATTGGATTGTTGTGGAGCCGGTTTATCACTAACCAATCCTGAAATGATACGTCCATTAGTCAAAAAAATTCTTTCATCCGCAATTGAGGAAGGAGCTGATGCAATTATTACTGCATGCCACTTATGTCAAACAAATTTAGATATATTTCAGACAAATTACCAGAATTCTAATAAGATACCCGTAGTGTTTTTCAGTGAATTGACTGCTTTTTCCCTTGGAAGTTTGCAAACAAAGAAATGGCTTGGTAGGCACTTTGTAAATCATTCTGCTTCTTTGAGAAAATTGCAAGTATTATAAAATACTTGAAAGGAGGAAATTCATGAAGAAAGAAATAAAAATCATTGATTCTAATAAGATGGACCCAGAAATAACTAAAACAGGTAGTCGGATTAAAAGATTGATTACGAAAACAAAGGATGGGTCTGAAAAAATAACATTTAGCGTAGGAATCATTGCAGGGGGAATAGATGTAAGGGAGTCTTTTGAGTCGGATGTCGTTTATTATATTTTGGAAGGAAGATGTGTCATCGAATGGGATGGCAATAGTGCCGAGTTAACTGATGGGATGGTAATTTACATTCCTTCGGGTATTGAAATCAGATATCGGGCGGAAAAGGATCATAAGCTGATATCGGTTTTTTCACCTGCAAGGGTTTGAATATTATTCAATAAAATATTACGAATAATTACATTGAAAAACCTTGAGAATAAGTATTACCAATTTCATATACAAAATTCTAATCTAGCACCAAGGTTTTTCAAAAAGAATTTATTAATATGGTAATTTAATTAAGAGGGGAGGTGATGGAAATGGACTTATGATATATCCAGAAAATTACTTTTCTAAAATAATAGGAAATAAGAAAAGGAGGAATAATATGAAAACAAAAAGTTTATTGATAATAGTTAATATCTTGATTTTTGTATTATGTACTTCCGCATTTGGGGAAGCCCAACGTATAACCATTGGTGTAGGCACCCATGGGGGAGTTTGGTACATGATGGGTGCTGGAATGTCTAAGATAATTAACAAATATGTACCAAATATAAACTGTGTACCAGTTACTCCAGCAGGAATAACAGAAAATCCAAAATTAATATCTACTGGAGAATTTACCATAGGACTCGCGACTAATGACACAACATATTTTGCATTAAGAGGAGAAAGGGAATACAAAGAAAAATACCCAAATGTAACATCAATTCTAGCGATATCCCGAGCGGTAATGGGAATAACATTATTAGCTGACTCTCCAGTAAATTCAATATTAGATATTAAAGGGAAAAAAATGGGATGTCCGTCTGCCTCCAGTTTGCAAATGCTCAAAGCATTAGTAGGAATTCATGGAATGGATCCAAAAAATGTAGAGTTTAGGATACTTTCTTATAAAGATCAAGTTAGCGCTTTAAAAGATGGACATATAGATATAGCCTATCTTGCTACAAATCCAAGAAATACCCTAATAGATGAATTGACCATTAGAAAAGGCGTTAAATTTGTCTCCATAGCACCTGAAAAACGAAAAGAATGGAATAAGAATTATCCTTATTGGGCCATGGGCGATTGTCCACCAGGGATGTATAAGGGACAAAAAGAAACTGTTTGGGGTCCAGCTTGGTACGGAGCTTTGTGTGCAAATAAACAAGCAGATGATAAGCTAATCTATAATATTATAAAAACAATTTTTGAACACCACGATGAACTAGCGGAAATTCACCCTGCTTTAAAAGAAGTTACTTTTGAACAGACAAAAAAATATATTGAAGAAGAGCTTTTCATCGCTCCGTTTCATCCCGGGGCTGTTAGGTATCTTGAAGAAAGGAAGGTTCAAATTCCAAAAAAATATTTACTTGAATGAGGATGAATTATCTAAGCGTGAATCTATTGCCACATGTTTTGTATAGACCTGATTGAGAATGAAATCTATTCACAATTTTTCTCATCATGTGTGCTGAATGGGTTTGTTTTCAGTTTTTACAATAATATAAGAACACTGACCATTTTAAGAAGGCTTGTTTTTATAATCTAGGCCTTTTTGAATTGATAAGCGAGAAATTTATTGTAAAAATCCAGAACTGGATTATTAATAAGATCAAGTTACTTCAGTTTTTAGTAAAGTGGAGTAAAATATTAATTTCTAAAGATTGAATTCTCCTGAATTTGGAACTTAGGACATTAAATATAAACCCTAAGTGTGAGGCTATGTTAGTAGGAGGTATTTTTAAACTATAGGCGGTGGGACAGCTCGCTGTTCGCCGCCTATAAGAAAAAAGTTGTATGAAAATAGGAACCGAAAAAATGAGATGGAAAGAGATAATATTTATAATTATTGCAACAATTTGGGTTCTTTATCAACTATGGACCGCTTATTTCGGTGTCTTTCCCACTTTACAGCAAGGTTCACTACATCTTCTTTTTACGTTAGTACTGATCTATCTTTTGAAATTAAAAAGTAACGTAGGGGGAAAATTATCAAATTATGTTTTATCTGCTTTTTACCTAATATTGATAGTGATTAGCATCTATTTATGTGGCTATGTAGCCTTTAATTACTTTGAACTTGAATTAAATGTAGGGTCTTGGGACAGTTGGCAACTATTCATCAGCGGGATTGCAATTATTATTATTCTTGATGCAACACGACGAGTAATGGGTTGGCCTTTAGTAATTTTTGCATTTTTGTTCATTCTTTACGCTTATTTTGGAGCATATTTACCAGAACAGATAGCCCATCGTGGTTTTTCTGTTGAACGTATAGTAGGGTATCTTTATTTAACAGCAGAAGGTATTTTCGGGGTTGCAATAGGAGTTTCTGCAACTTTTTTGTTTATGTTTATCCTCTTTGGAGCTGTCCTTCGGGAATTTGGTGGCGGCCAATTTATGACTGATATTGCCGTTGGTGGTTTTGGGCATGTAAGGGGAGGACCTGCAAAAATTGCAGTTGTTTCCAGCTGCCTTTTTGGAACCGTTTCCGGAAGTGGGGTTGCAAATGTAGCTACCACTGGAACATTTACGATTCCTTTGATGAAAAGTATAGGCTATAAACCCCATTTCGCTGCTGCAGTAGAAGCAGTTGCTTCAGTAGGTGGTCAAATTATGCCCCCAGTTATGGGGGCTTCTGCATTTATAATGTCCGAGATATTACAGATGCCTTACTATAAGGTATGCCTTTCCGCAGCTGTCCCTGCAATTATTTATTATATAGCGCTTTTCGTAGCAGTGGATTTAGAAGCTGCTAAGACCGGGATGAAAGGAATTCCGAAGCAGGATTTACCCAAAATTGGAATAATTATCAAGAAAGGATGGTGGTTTTTTTTACCTCCGGTAGTTCTACTTTATCTTTTGATAATTCCAGAATATTCTCCATCTTTGAGCGCTTTTTGGGCTATAATAACAAATATAATAATATGTCTTATAGTTAAAAGGTTTTCAAAAGATGAATTTAAGAATCTGTTTTTATCTTTTAAGAACGCTGCTACCGGAGCGTTGGAGATTGCTATTTGTTGTGCTACCGTAGGAATCATTTTAGGAATCACTGTGTTGACTGGTTTGGGACTTAGACTTTCTGGCATGCTCACTACTTTAGCTCACGGAAGCTTGCCGATTTTGTTAATTTTGGCAATGATTTGCTCCATTATTTTAGGGATGGCGTTACCAACAGTTGCTGTTTATTTGGTTCTAGTAATAATGATAGGTCCGGCTCTAATAAAAATGGGGGTTGATCCTTTAGCTGCACATCTATTTGTGTTTTATTTTGGGATAACTTCACAAATTACACCTCCGGTAGCGTTAGCCGCTTATGTAGGTGCGGGAATTGCTGGTGCTCCCCCAATGAAGACAGGGTTTACTGCTACTAAGTTGGGAATGGTAACATATATATTACCTTTTATGTTTGTCTATGGGCCGGCCTTATTGTTAAAAGGTTCAGCTTTGTCAATAACGCTTGCTATAACGAGTTCTATTTTAGGGGTAGTTTCTTTAGCTATAGGGCTTCAAGGATATTTTTTATCAAATCTCCGGTTATGGGAGAGAACTGTTATTATAGTAGGCAGCATTCTGATGATTAAACCAGGATTGACTACCGATATTATTGGTTTATTCTTCGTGATTTTAGGGTTATTCAGATCTTTATTGGAAAGAAAGAGAAAGATAACAACTATATCAAACAGTGGATAATAATGAAAAAAATTCTAAAACAAAATTTTCTCAAGGGAGGTTTATGATGAAGAAGATAATCATAAAGTCAGAGAAACTTAAACAGCCGGGAGGTCCGTTTTCATGGGGAATTAAAGCTGGGAATTTTGTTTTTCTTTCTGGCATGGTAGGGATCAATGTTAAAGGTGAACTTATTGGAAAGGATGATGTTAAAGCCCAGGCGAAACAAACGTTGGAGAATATAAAATCTGCTTTGGAATCTGTAGGAGGCAATGTAAGTAATATTATAAAATTGACAACTTTCGTAAGGAATATAAATGACTATAGTAAATTTAATGAGGTGCGAAATGAATTTTTCAAAGAGAATTCCATTAGTGAGGATTTCCCCACTAGTACAGCCGTTCAGGCAATCCTGGTTCGAGATGATTTCTTGATTGAAATTGAGGCCGTCGCGTACATTGAGTGACTTACATATTTGAGAGTTGTGACTACTTTCATATGGACAGGCAACCATGCAGAAATCGTGAAGGAAGGGTTGGGAAAACATCCTCCTTGCCGCAATAGATGTTTAACGTTTGCACTAAAGCGGAATATACCTAAACAGGCAAGTAGTGTTAAGGGTTCTTTATAAACTCTTTTAAGGCCATCAGCCATGGACATCTTCCGCTTTAATTTTGTGAAGTAAACGATTCATTTAATACACTCCTATGCCAATCAGGATGTGAGAAGAATTAATATGTCAAGAAATTGCGAAACAAGTATAAGCAATTTAATTGCCATAAGTAGGGATGAAGGCCCAAATAAAGTTGTCAGTTTGAAAGAAGCGGTTGAAAATTATATTAAGCCGGGGATGAGTATTCATTTCTGTTTTACCCATTATCGGGCCAATTGCGTAGCGTACGAGATGGCTAGACAATTTCAACATAAAAACCCTATGTTTACTCTAATGGCCACGGGGGTTTTAGAATATGGGATCATCCTTGTTTATTGCGGCTTAATAAAGAAAATTATTGGAGCTTTCTTCGGGGATACCTATCCTTCACCTTCGCCGAATCCGATCCTTCAGCAGGCTTTTAAATCCGGAGAGGTAGAAGTTGAATTTTGGAGTAATTTGACAATCCCCATGAGACTGATGGCAGGCGCTTTTGATGTTGAATATATTGTAACTAAATCAATCGTACAAAGTTCCATGGAGGAGACTAACCGAGAGTCCTTGGTCATCATCCCAGATCCTTACGATCCGTCAAAGAAAGTTGTCTTAATGAAAGCCCTCAATCCTGATATTGCCATAATTCATGGATGGGCTGCAGACCTCTGTGGGAACACCATCTTACTTCCACCGTATGGTGAAAATTTTTGGGGGGCTTGGGCAAGCAAGGGAGGTGTATTAGCTACAGTTGAAAAGATTGTTTCTACGGAATTTATTCGAAAACATTCTCATTTAGTAAAAATTCCAGGCCATATAGTTAATTCGGTTTCAGTTGTACCATTTGGTGCTCATCCAAATGGAATGTCCAACCAAGGTTTGTGTGAGTTTGAAGGCTATGCAGAGGATTATGAGTTCAAAATGGACTTTAGACGTGCCGCACGCGATTCAAGGAAATTTGAGAATTGGATTAATGAATGGGTTCTTGGATACGAATCACATGAGGACTATCTCAGAAAGTTAGGTAGTAAAAGGCTTATCTTTTTAAAGGGAAAGGCAAGCACGGAGGCTTGGAAATATGAAATTGCCGACAAACCACAACATATAGTGGAAGAAAACTCAAAATGTAGTCAATTAGAAATGATGGTAATCGTAGCATCGAGATTAATAAAAGGAAAAGTTCTTGAGTGCCAATATAGCACCATTTTAGCGGGAATAGGCATTTCCTCCCTCGCAGCTTGGATAGCATACTATCAGTTGAAAAGACAGGGGTATGAAAAGGTAGAGCTTTTGGCAGAAACCGGTTTTTACGGATATGCACCAAGGGCAAATGATCCTTTTATTTTCAATCTGGCCAATATCCCCACAAACAAAATGCAGACTAATTTTATAGACATTTTGGGGCACTTTGCAAGCGGATTTAACAGAAATTGTTTGGGTGTGATAGGTGCTGGGCAAATGGATAGGCATGGTAATATTAATTCAACCCGCCTTAATGATGGTACATATCTAACGGGATCAGGGGGAGTAAATGATGTGTCAAATGGTGCAAATGGATTGATTGTTGTTATGCAGCAGTCAAAATCTCGATTGGTGGAGAAAGTAGATTATGTTACTGCAAACAATAAGAATGTAATAGCACTAGTCTCAAATTTGGGTGTATTTGAGAGAAGCAAAAATGATCCTGAATTCATTTTGACAAAATGTTTACCAAATATAGAGTTAGAAACCTTAGAAGAAAAATTGAGAGCAGTACAAGAAAACTGCTCATGGGAAGTTAAAACGGCAAAAGCTGTTATAGAAGAAGTCCCCCCGACTTTAGAGGAGGTAAAATTATTGCGCCTTTTTGATCCCGAAAGGCTTTATACAAGATCTTAGCCGGGAAAAATGGAGGGGAAATGAGCACGATTAGCAAACTCTTTAATCTAAAAGGGAAGGTTGCAATAGTTAGCGGAGGGGGACGAGGAATTGGCAAATATATTTCTATAGGACTTGCTGAGGCCGGAGCCGACGTTGTAATAGCATCGAGGAAATTAGAAAACTGTGAGCAAGTTGCCACGATTCTGAAAGAAATGGGAGTTAGAGCATTAGCGATTAGATCTGATATAGCTAAAATTGAAGATATAGACCATTTGGTAAAAGCGACTGTGGAAGCAATGGGTCATATTGATATATTGGTAAATAATGCTGGTATAACCTGGGGCGCACCTACGCTTGAATTCCCCGTAGATAAATGGGATAAGGTTATGGCTGTGAATGTTCGAGGGACGTTTTTTTTGAGCCAGCGTGTAGCAAAAATCATGGTACAACAAGGAGGAGGCAAGGTTATTAATATATCTTCTGTAAGCGGATTAAGCGGATCTCCTGAAGAAACCCATCCAGCAATAGCTTATAACACGTCGAAAGGGGCTATCGTAACGCTCACCATGGATTTGGCTGTTAAATTGGCGAAATTTAATATCCAGGTAAATGCTATAGCTCCTGCATATTTTGACACGGATATGATGGCATGGCTGAGAACAGACCAATATAGACACATCAAGGAGCATTGGCTGGAGGAGATAATTCCATTAGGCAGAAGTGGGAAGGAGGATGATATCAAGGGGGTAGCGGTATTTTTAGCGTCCAATGCGGCTAACTTTATTACAGGAGAAATAATTCGTGTGGACGGGGGTCAATTAGCCAAATAGAGTTAACAATTTACGATTACCTTTAGTTTGTCTTGAATAAGTAAACTTTAATAGATAGAGGAGAATTAGTGTGGAGAAATTGATTATAACAACAGCAATTATAGGGAATATGACTTCTCGAGATAAGAATCCCTATATTCCTATTCTTCCGAAGGAAATAGCAGATAGTGCGATAGAGAGCTATAATGCAGGGGCTACTGTCTGCCATATTCATGTGCGCGATCCCAAGACAGAACAACAATCGATGAAGTTCGAATTGTATCGGGAGGTAGTGGAAAGGATTCGCGACAAGTGCGATATGATAATAAACTTAACGACTGGCTCAGGTGCTCGGCTTGATTATGACGAAAATTCAAAAGAAAATCCGTGGGATACTTCGTTCTTGAAGAGCCCAGAGGAACGCATTGACCATGTTCTTCGCCTCCATCCAGAGATTTGCTCATTGGATGTAGGTTCAGTTAATTTTGGTACTCGAGTTTTTGTCAACCTATTACCCCATGTAGAGAAAATGGCATATATGATCAAACAAGCAGGAACAAAGGTTGAACTTGAGGTGTTCGATATGGGCCATATAAGTATGGCTAACCATCTGATTAAGAAAGGGTTAGTTAACAATCCACCGCTGTTTCAGCTATGCTTGGGGATTCCTTGGGGTATTGAGGCGACGTTGGGGAACCTATTCTACATGCACTCATATTTGCCAAAAAATGCAGTTTGGTTTGGCTTTGGAGTAGGGCAAGCTGAATTTCCTATGGTCACAGTTTCAATTTTTATGGGAGGCCATGCACGGGTTGGTTTCGAGGATAATGTCTATATCTCGAAAGGAAATCTGTCAAAGAGCAATGCCCAATTCGTTAAAAAGGTAATTCATATTGCCGAACTTTTTGACCGTGAGGTAGCTGATGTAAAAGAAACTCGCAAAATTTTGGGAATCGTTTAAATTTTACATGCCTGCTCCAGGCCGTTTTAGAAAATCTCCTGTACCCTTTCTCTTTGAAGTTGTGCAATTTCGGTCTGGAGAGACTAATTAATTTACTATCTAAATAGAATAGCCTTGGTTTTTATTTTGCTCCCCAGAGAAAGGAGGGAACATCAATGAGAGTTAAGATTATTGGAATCTCTGGAAGCCCTAGAAAGGGAAACACAAATATTTTGGTTAATGTCTGCTTAGATTCTGCACGGGAATTGAAGGATGTTGAGACTGAGTTTATCCATCTTGCTGATTACAAAATAGATGGAGGATGCAAGGCTTGCTACGCGTGTTTCAAAAAACCTGATCCCGAAAAACTCTGTTATGCTTATAAGGACGACCTAAATTTGATCCTAAAGAAAATGATGACCGGCGATGGTTTCATTTTAGGATGTCCAGTTTATTGGGGATCGGTAACATCGCAATTTAAGACATTAATTGATCGAACTCACCCTTTTTCGGGTTTGGGGCGTCCTTTGAGAAATAAGCCTGTTGGTGGAGTAACTGTCGCTCTCGGGAAGATAGCGGGCCAGGAGAATGTGCTCTTTGAAATAATGAAGTTTGCTATGTTTATGGATATGATCCCGATAGGGACAAAAGTTTCTTGGCCTAGGGAAGGAATGTCTTGTCCATGGGGCGTCGCTGGGCAACAAGGGTGGCCAGAACAATGGGGAAGTACGAATCCCGGAAACTTGGAAGCTGTCAATCAAGATAAAGCCGCATTCGCGTGTGCTAAAGTCCTGGGAATGAGAGTAGCAGAGATGGCAAAAGTAATTAAGGCTGGATTCACATTATGTAATCCAGAGAATGGAGAAACCAAATGGCCCGTGGGAAGATTATCGCTTGAGGACATAAAAGATTATGACGCCCACTATGATTATAGAATGCAGAAACAATGAATATCGATTATAGAGGTGCTGCCGGATTTAGAAGAGGAGTTGAAGCCCGTTCTACCAATTTATTTTAAGGGGTTAGAAGATTTAAAAGCCCTTCTAACCCCTTTTTCTAAGGGATTTCTCAAAGATCCATAAAATTATTTAAGAGATTTATTGTTCTGTGAAAGATAAGATTTGGTTTAAATGTGATCACTATCACGCCTAGTTAATCTGGCGAGGGAGAGGAAGTTCCATTAAAAGTGATCTTGGATCCAAAGAAAAGTGGGAATTAAAAGTTTCGTTTCATTATATAAACAAAATTTAATATTCAATACCGTGCACTCCTGTTTTTTCTGAAAGAAGACGGATTTGAGTTGATAGAAAAAGGGCATGAGCTTGAAGTACCTATTTTCTGAAAGATGCACTTAACTTGGATAAATATAGGTTCAATTTTGTTTTATCCCGTAAAACAAATACAAGGTGGTTTTGAGGAATGAAACAATTAAGGTAGGTATCCTATAATGTCCGAAACGAGAGGAAGATATGGAAAACAGAGAAAAACTAAATGCCCTTTTTAAACCAAGAACTGTTGCAATTGTAGGCGCTTCAGATAAATATGATCAAATTTCTGGAAGGCCACTTAAATTTTTTCTTAAATATGGATATAAAGGAAAGGTTTTTCCAGTAAATCCAAAGCATGAAGAACTCTGTGGCATCAAATGCTATGCAAGTATTGAAGATATTTCTGAAACTATTGA
>Ga0068714_10001166_pt1 | contig 41086 bp, 37 predicted proteins | sample MTBNYHSulfiMetaG_FD_62988 | JGI IMG/M metagenome (GOLD analysis project Ga0068714, IMG submission 62988) | Enrichment culture microbial communities from rom New York Harbor, USA that are MTBE-degrading - MTBE-NYH (New York Harbor Sulfidogenic)... | ecosystem: Environmental > Aquatic > Marine >... | reverse complement strand
ATCGCCGTATATATCTGTTCAGGGTGTGGCATCGGAGATGCCTTGGATATAGAAAAACTCAGTGCGGTAGCCACCAGTGAATACAAGGTGCCAATTTGTAAAACTCACCCGAATCTTTGCAGTTCGGAAGGAGCCAAACTGATCAAAGACGATATCGCCAATGAAGGCGTGAACAGCCTGGTGATAGCTGCTTGCTCGCCTCGGGTGATGTATGACGTCTTTAACTTTGAAGGCTGCGTTCTGGAGCGCGTCAATCTGCGCGAACAAGTGGTCTGGTCGCAGAAGCCAAATGATGAAGACACCCAGATGATGGCCGAAGACTACATGCGCATGAGCATAGTAAAGACCGGCAAGATGGAATTGCCCGAACCTTATAAGCCCGAGCAGGAAATGTCTAAGGACGTTCTGGTTGTGGGCGGCGGCTGGACTGGGTTGAACGCTGCCCTGGAGGCTGCCAACTCGGGCACTGCCGTTGTCCTGGTTGAAAAGGAAGATCAACTGGGCGGCTTTCAGAAAAAAGTCAGCCAGAAGGTAACCTTCCCCTACAAAGAAATTAAGGCCAACGACATTGATCAGTTGATCGAGAAGGTTAAGCAGAACAAGAACATTACGGTTTACACGGGTGCCAGAGTCGAGAAGATTGCCGGCGGTCCGTGCGTATTCAATGTATCCGTCAAACAGAACGGATCAACCGCGGAACACCAGATCGGAAGCGTTGTGCTGGCGGCCGGATGGCGGCCTTACGATCCAGCCAAGCTTGACAAGAAGCTGGGTTTTGGCGAGTCTCCGAACGTCGTCACCAATGTCATGTTCGAAGAAATGGCTCAAAAAGGCAAGCTTGCGCGGCCCAGCGACGGTCAGCCGATCAGGAGTGCAGCGTTTCTGCAATGCGCCGGGCAGCGCGATCCCAAGTATCTGCCTTATTGCTCCAGCATCTGCTGTCTGACCGCTCTCAAGCAGGCCATTCAGATCAAGCAGGAAAACCCCGATGCGAACGTCTTTGTAGTCTACAAGGAAATGAGAACCCCCGGTCAGTCGGAAGATTTTTATCGTAAGGCACAGCAGGAAGGCGTGCTTTTCCTGCGGTCTCAGGATCCTGAGGTTATGACCGATGGAGCCGGCCTGAAAGTCAAGGCGCATGACGAACTGCTAGGTGAAGAAGTGCTGCTGGAAGATCTGGACTTGGTGGTGCTTGCCACCGGCATGGTGCCGGAGACTTCCTTCGGCAAGGACTTCAAAGAGTTGGTGAAGAAAGAAGGCGAAGAAGAGTCCACTGACGTCCCTGCTGACAGCATCATCGTTTCTAATATTCTGAATTTGGAATATCGCCAGGGACCGGAACTGCCGGCGCTCCGCTATGGATTCCCAGATTCTCATTTCATTTGTTTCCCCTATGAAAGCCGCAGAACCGGCATCTATGCTGCCGGTTGCGTGCGTCGCGCAATGGGTACCGCCAGCGCCGCCGAGGATGCGACCGGTGCGGCCATGAAGGCGATTCAGTGCGTCGAGCTTACGACCAAGGGCATGGCTGTGCATCCGCGTGCCGGAGATGCCACTTATCCCGAATTCTTCATGCAGCGCTGCACTCAATGTAAACGCTGTACAGAGGAGTGTCCATTTGGCGCCATCAATGAGGATGAGAAAGGCAATCCACTGCCTCAGCCGACTCGCTGTCGCCGTTGCGGTGTGTGCATGGGAGCTTGCCCGGAGCGTATCATTTCCTTCAAGAATTACTCGGTGGGCATGATTGGCGACATGATCAAAGCCATTGAGGTTCCGGACGAATATGACGAGAAGCCTCGCATAGTGATCCTTGCTTGTGAGAACGATGCCTATCCCGCCCTGGATATGGCCGGTCTGCGCCGCATGACCTACAACGCTTGGGTTCGAGTGGTCCCCATGAGGTGTCTTGGCTCCATGAACCTGGTGTGGATTGCCGACTCTCTCTCCAAGGGTATCGATGGGGTGCTGCTGCTCGGCTGTCAGCATGGAGAGAATTACCAGTGCCACTTTATCAAAGGGAGCGAGCTAGCTGAGATCCGCCTGAGCAAAGTGAAGGAAACTCTGGATCGATTGGTGCTTGAATCGGAGCGCGTTACCTTTGAAACGATTTCCATTACCGACTACCACAAGCTTCCCGCCCTCCTGGATGATTTTGCAGCGACATTGGAAGGAGTCGGTCCCAATCCGTACAAGGGCTACTAAATGGGCCGATTTTTGGAATTATAACTTGCAAGACAGAGGAATCGCAGCGTGGCGCAAAGAGAGCCCAAAGCTTTTTTGCTGCCGGGCTCTCGCCGCCGTTGCGAATCCGAACAGTTGAATAAAGTTCAATGACGAAACAAGGAGGCACAGGGATGAGCGCCAAAGTTGATACCAGTATCATGCAAGACCTCAAGCACTTTGGGCTGAAAGACGCCCATAAATGCTTTCACTGTGGAAACTGCACTGCAGTCTGCCCGCTTTCCACACCAGAGAATCCTTTTCCCAGGAAATTTGTCAGGTATATTCAGCTCGGTCAGAAGGAAAAGATCCTGCATTCGCCCGAGCCATGGCTCTGCTACTACTGCGGTGACTGTTCCACCAATTGTCCGCGCGGGGCAGATCCCGGCGAGGCCATGATGGTGATGCGGCGTTATCTTACATCGTTGTATGATTGGACCGGTTTTGCCCGGAAGTTTTATACCTCGGAAAAATTCGAGGTCCTTGCAATCACGGTGGTGGCACTCCTGGTAGGTCTGGGCATGCTCATTTTCAACACGGGCAATGCCAACTGGGATCATGCCCATTTGAATTCCGTTTGGCCTTCCCACGCAATTGAGCTTGCCGATTTGGGCATGGCTGCCATCTTGACATTTCTGTTGTTATCGAATGTGTTCCGCTGCTTCAAGTTTGTTATGGGCGATCTGGCCTTCAAGATTCCGGTGCGAATTTACGCCAGCAAGCTCAAAGAGCTTATCATTCACACCGTGACTCAAAAGCGGTTCGGCGAATGCACCGATAGGATGCAATGGTTTGTGCACCTTATGATCATGACCGGCTACGCGTCTGTATTCCTTATGGTGGTGGTGTTCATCAATGGGCTGGGCGTGGAGAATCTGAAATTCCAGCGCGATGTGATTTACCCGCTGTGGCATCCCTGGAGATTGGTCGGCTATTATTCAACGTTTGCCATCATGTACGGCACCACCTATGCGATTATCGGCCGACTCAAAAAATCTAAGCCGCCCTACAAGAATTCTCACCCGACGGACTGGATGTTCTTGATACTCCTGCAACTAACCACCCTTACCGGTATCTTCGTTCACATCACCAGGCTTTTGGATTGGCCTTTGCCCACCTACGGTCTTTATGTGGTTCATATGATGGTGGCAGTGCCGATGCTGGTTCTGGAAGTACCGTTTGCCAAATGGGCGCATCTTGCTTATCGTCCTCTGGTCCTCTTTTTGCTCAAGGTAAAAGAGGCCTATTATCAGGAGCAGCCTGTGGCCGAGCCCGAGACGCTGCCTGGTGAAGTGGCTGCTGAGAGCGCCGCCGCTTCGGAATAAGAATACTTTTGAATCTTCAACCGGCTGCTTTGATTCAGTCGTTGTACAGGATCGAAGCGGCCGGGCTCTTTCCACCTGAAGCCACGAAACCCGCAGTGGGTTTCGTGGCTTTTTTGATCGTTGCTCACAAGGGAGCGTCGAAGCGTTTGTCGTATCCGGTCAATTCGACATAGCCTGCACCGGCCACGCGTTCTCCCTGCAGATTGCCTTCCACTGACACACTTCCTTCCCAATAGGTTACTCTAGTGGTTTCGGACGTGCGCATTTCCTGATCGGCCAGATTAGGTGCTATTCTAAGGTCCAGTTGCAGTTTGGGAATCATGATGCGCCAGCCGGCCGGGTAAACTGCCTGCGAGTGAGGACTTTTCCAGCGATTCAGTATCTCAACTTGGAACATCTCCCTGGAAAGGTATCTGGTCTCTCCTGAAGATTTTACTAAAGTTCCGCTCGAAGCGCCGCTGTACTCGTCGTTGCCCTTTCTTAATAGATAAATCATCAGCTCTGTCCCGTTGTCCAGTTGCAGGCTGAACCAGTCCCATCCTACCAAATCAGGTTCCAGGGGGGCAGAGCTGTACTCGTGATCCATCCAGGCAAGCCCTTTCAACTCCACCTTTCTTCCGTTCATGTATAGAGAGCCGCCGGCCTCGAGCCGCGTCATCGAGTAATAGCAACTGGCGCTTTCGGGATTAAGGCCCTTCAAGCTGTAGCCCGAATCGCCATGGGCCGTCGGTTGCTTGTGCGGTTTAAGGACAAGGTCAAGCCTAAAATTCGGCGTCTCGGCAACGAGCAGATGCTTTTCTAAGGTGATGGTGGCCGACCAGTTTTTGACAGAGATGAACACCCTGTCTGATTCTTGCCTGGCTTCAGCCATGTGCAGAGCACCCCGCGCCATTTGTTCGGCATCGAAAAATCGGCCGTTTTCAATGTCCGACAATGCCGCATGCGCAAGAAAAAGTTGTTGAGTGCGCCAGGCTGAAGGAGATTGCGGCCACTTTTTCTCAGCGCCCGGTGGACTCATTTGACTGCGGAAAAAGGTCAGCTGAAAGCCGAATCGTTCTCCCATCTCTGTATGTAGATTCCCGGTGTAGTACCACCACTCGGTGCGGTATCCAGGATGGGGGCCGTGATCTCTCGGGAATTGAAATTGACAGGGACCGGTTATCGATTTAAAGCTCTGCTCCGCATGCGCCATTGTCACCTGCCATTGCAGAAGCCATGCTAGCGAGACGAACAAGACGAGCCATTTTAACCTGTATGAATCGTCCGACATGAGGTAAGGGAAATCTATTTTCATAGGGTGCCCGATCCGTTTGTCCTCTCTTATTAGAATAAAGATTGGAAGATCATAGCCTTATCGCTCTCTCAGCAAAGTAGCCGGAGTTTGCCTGAATGCCATCCGGCTGGCCGGTAATGCAGCAAGCAGCGAGGTGGTCAGAATCAGCGGCAAGGACGCCAAAAGAGAGGGCCAGTCAACTCTGTACAGAAACGTCCAGCCAAAGGACTGCCTGTTTATCACGAAGATGAGCAGATTTGACAGAACAAGTCCACAGCCGACGCCCAGGCTCGCTCCTGCAGTCACCATGAGGACCGCCTCCCAGACAATCATAGCTCGGATCTGTCTAAAGGAGGCGCCGATTGCGAGCAAGGTATTGAGCTCTCGGGCGCGCTCCAGCACGAGCACGGTCAAGGTGGTGGTGATACCGAGTGCGGCGACAAACAGGGCGATGAGCAACAGTACTGTAGTGATGGCAAAAGTTTCATCGAATATCCTCAGGATCTCTTGACGTAAATCGGTGCCAAGGGTCACCTCCACGCCTCGATTCTGATTGGCAATTTTGAATATTTCGGCAACGATTTCTTCAGCGGAGCGATCATTCTGCGGTACCTTGTCCTTTAAGAAAACTCTCACCCCTGTCCAACCCTGATCGCCGCTTAGCTGCTGATAGTGCCTCAAAGAATAATGAAGCACTCCGCCCTGGGTGCGGTAATCACGGTAGATTCCAAGTATGGGTAAATCCAGGTCGATGCCTCCTACGCTTGCTCTGAACCGGTCGCCCGCTCCCAAGCCGGTCTGATTTGCCAACACCTCTGAGACGATGACTCCCTCTCCGGCCATGAGCCGCGGCATCACTCTGTCGGGATCGCCTTTCAAAAAAAGCAGCCGACCATGCTGCGAAAAAGTTTCAAAATCGATTGCTTCGAACAAATAGCGAATGTTGCCCAGTTGCAGAAAAATCCTCCTGTACGGCAGCAGATCAGTGCGGTCCTGCATGGCTTGAAGTCGGTTGATGAGATTTCTGGGGAGCTGATCCCGATACTGATTGGTATTAGCCATTTGGGCTTGCAGAAAGACATCGCCGCGAATGCTTTGATTAACCCAGGTTTCGACTGTGTTGCGGAAGCTGTGCACCATGATGACCAGTGCAACAAACAGGGCCATAGCGGTAATAAGAGCTCCTACAGAGATAGCGATTCGGGTTCCCGCATCACGCATATAGCGGCTGCCGAGATAAGCAGGCTGGCCCCCCACCCGCTTGAGCATAGGCGGCAAGTGGGAACCCATTATGAGCAGGCACCAAGGGGAAAGCAGGGAAAAGCCGGTAAAAAGGAAAAAAGTGGCTACGTAGCCCGATAAGGGCATGCCTGAAGTTCCGGGAAGCTTGGAGAGCGGCCAAACCATCAATATGAGGAGTAAGCCCGCCAAAGCGAGCAGCTTTGCCGATCTGGTCCGAACGACAGCTCTTTCGTGCATCAGGAAAGCCTCTTTGGGAGGAACGCTCATCGCTTCGCGCGCCGGTTGATAGGCTGCTACAACTGAGATCAAGACGGTTGTGAAAAATGACAGCACGAGCTCCCAGGAATCGAGTGTGAGCTGATCGACATTCACTCGGGCAAACAGATGGGTGATGGTGGAGCTTACGCTGATCAGCAACCTGTGAACCATGAACGAGCCCAGCGGTATGGCGATGATCCAGCCGACCAGCCCGAAAAATAGGCCCTCCGCAAGGAAAAGGAGAAAAATCATCTGCGCTGATGCCCCGATGGAGCGGAGGATGGCCAGCTCGTGGCGTCTTGATGTCGCGTTGAGAGAGATCAGGCTGTAAACTAGAAACATTCCGACAAAAAGCGAGACAAAGCTTAAGACCGAGAGGTTCAATTGATAGGCTTTAATCATCACCCTGCCGCTCTCCCTGGCTTCTGTCGGCTCGGCAAGAATGACACCGGGAGGTAGCAAAGTGCGAATGTGGTCAAGATCTTCGACCGTGGCCTTGTTATTCAGTAGAATATCGATTCGATCGACCAGCCCATGCAGAGAGGTGAATTCCTGCATTGTGGCAATATCGGTAATAGCAACATGGCCTCCATCGGCCAGAGCAAGTCCCTGGGAGTCAAGTGCTGCAAGTATCCTGAAGGTATTCGATACCCCCATGTACACAAGGGGAATGCCAGCATCGACAGGAGCCTGGAGTCTGTCCAACAACTTCCTGCTCATCAGCAGTGAATTCGGCTCCCTTATCAAATCAAGCCACACACCGGCAGCGTCTGAATCGTCCGGTTCGGTTTGCCAGGCACGCAGAGGACGATCGAGTATCGGGTCCAGTCCGATCAACAAGAAAGGCTTAAGATTGTCTTCCTTGGATTTGACATACACTGTAAGCAACGGAGATGCTGTTTGGATAGCGGGCTCTTTCAACAGCTGAGCAACTAGCGTCTCTGGTACGCGCCCTCCAGGACGGACAACAGTCCAATCGGTCCTGCCGGCGATGGCATCCACGCTTTGAGTAAATGATTCAAGAGACGCGCTGACTGCCAGCCTCACGCTGGTAAAAACAGCCGCTCCGAGGCCAATTCCCAGTAATACCGCCACAGCCCGCCAACGGTTGGTATAAAGCTGGCGAAAGCTAAACCAGATCCATAATCGGAAAAAAGAGGTCGGAGCTCTCATGATATTTCAACAACAGCTCCATCCCTGAGGCGGATCGTTGAGGTGGCGAGACGGTCCGCAAGGGCGCTGTGGGTAGCTATGATGATAGTGCGGTCTGATTGGTGGTTGAGCTCAGCAAGCAGCTCCATGACCATCCGACCGTTGCGAGTGTCAAGGTTTCCCGTCGGCTCATCCGCAAGGATAATCTGGGGATCGTTTATGAGCGACCTTGCGATCGCAGTTCGTTGCATCTCGCCGCCCGAAAGCTGCGCGGGTCGATGCTCAATGCGGGCCTTGAGATTCAGCCAATCGACAAGCTCCAGCGCCCGATCCTGTGCCTTGTTGTGCTCGCGGCCCGCAAGAAGGGCTGGAAGGCAGATGTTTTCAAGCACATTCAAAGTGGGCAGCAGATTAAAGGACTGAAAAATCACTCCAACTATATCGCGGCGGTAGTGGATTAAATCGGGCTCCGATGCCGTTTGCAGGTTGCGGTCCGCCACCGTGAGCTCTCCTCGGGTGGGTCGATCGAGACCTGCCAACAAAGCCAGCAAAGTGCTCTTGCCGGACCCGCTGTTTCCTTTCAGGACAACCAGCTCTCCCCGCTGAATTTTGAGATCGATATTGCTGATACCTACCACTTCGGCGGCGCCCATTGGATAAACGCGCGTCAATTGCTTTGCGATAACGATGGGTGAAGTGCTCTTGTAAGCCATGAAAACTCCTCGAATGGTTCCTTCGCATATATTAGATCATGCCGCAAGTTTAGCATCGGAAAAACGGTCAGAAAAAAGACTGCGTCATATTCTTCTATACCTGATCGGTTCTCATTATACACAGACAATAAGTTGAGACCTCGTGAGGGTTGACAGATCCGTCGGTGAGCGAAATTGCGCATGCGGTTGCTTGAACTTATATTCAATCCAAGTTTGAGTGCCGGACGGGGGAAAACAATTAGCGACTGAGAAGATGATGGGACTTTCGTAAGAAACGACATCAATGAGGGAGGAAACTATGGAAATCAAGAAAATCTTGTGGCCGACTGATTTTTCCGCTGCGGCAGCTGTGGCCGAGTCATTTGTTTCTTCGTTGACGCAGCAGTTTGATGCAGAGGTTCATTTGATTCATGTTGCCGAAGACTTGACCCAATATGAACATTACTGGGGCAGCGGCCCGGATGCCAAGCATGTGGAAGAGTTGAACGAATATGCCATGAAAATATCCAGAGAACGGCTGGAACAACTCTGTAAAGATAAGCTCACCGGCTGCCCTCGATATCAAATTCACATCGTCAAAGGTGATCCGGCAAAGGAAATCCTCAATATCATAAACCAAGTTCAACCTGATCTTATTGTGATGGCGACTCATGGTATGAAAGGCAATTTCCCGTTTGGCAGCGTTGCAGAGAGGGTGGTGAAAAATTCTCCTGTTCCCGTCCTGACGATCAATCCATCGAAACGACAAGCTGCATGAGATCCAAATGTTGGGCGCAAAGGGCTGATTCCAGATACACAGTTGAGGCCATTGCGGTGAGATCGGGAGATGGCAAACGGATCCCAGATTCTATTGGAGGGGGGAAAGTAGAAGGAAGCGTATCCTGTTTGAGTGCTCTTCGCTGGAGGCGGAGGTGAAGGTTGTGCGGTTGCTCGATTACGGATTCATTATCTGCAGTTTCTTCCGGTACAGTTCTTCATTTCTGTAATCGCCCAGGGCCTTATAGCAATTAGCAATGTTTTCTATTGCTTGAGTAGAACCCGGAAACCGCAAAAAAATGTTTATGGCTTCATCATATCTCGACTTATTCATGTAGCTGACACCCAGACACAGGTGCAGCATCTCACTTTCAGGAAAGTAACCGACGGCTGTGGAAAGAATGGCAATGGACTCATCATACTGTCGACTCTTCTGCTTGAGTATGCCCAGCCCCAGGAACGCACGCTGGTTTGGGGAATACTTTAGGGACCTTTCATAGAGCTTCCCGGCTACTTCGTTCTTGTCGGGGATCGCTTCGATTTGCGAATAATCCCCGTGACTGAAGGTCATTGCCAGCCTCGAACAAAAATCTGCGTGCAACGGATAGAATTCCTTCTCCTCTATTAAATCCAGAGCATCGACAAACGAGGGCAGTGCTCTGTAATACTTGGTGCGAAGAAGCTCGCCGTAATGCAACACCCGCTCTTCGGTTAACTCAGGATCATAGCGAAAGTAAGGAACATCTTCGATACGATCTAGCCATACATCGTCGCTGAGATTCATCTTCTGCTGAAAGTCTCGATATAGAGCCGTTCCGGGAAACAATCGCAAAACATAGAAGATGATACTGAGCGGCTTAATTGCTTTTATAAGATTAACGGTTTGCCTGATGGTTTCGGCTGATTCCCCGGGGCACCCATATATGAAGTAGGCTCGAGCCAGAATGCTGTATCGTGTCGTTAAAGAAAAGGCGTTTTTGATCTGTTCAGTTGAGATTTTTTTATTGAGCAGTTTTCGTACGTCCTCTGAACCGCTTTCTACTCCGTAGCTGATCTGAATGCAGCCCGCCTTGCGCATCCAGTACAAAATCTCTTCGTCAATGTGATCCACTCTCGAAATAGCATACCAGCTGATGTTGAGACTTCTAGCGAGAATCTCTCGACAAATCTCGATAGTGAGATCTTTTTTCAGAGTGAACGTATCATCGGAAAAATAAAAAAAAGTAACGCCTCTCCGGTAAAGAATCTCCAGTTGAGTTACAAAGTAATCTGCAGAATGCCATCTGACCTTTCGCTTCCAAAATTGCGGAGAACCGCAAAAACTGCAATTGGCCGGACATCCTCGAGTCAAAGTGACATATTGATAGGAAAAGTATTTTGCGGGCATGGGCAGTTGGTCAAGATCGCCGATCAATTCCGCGGGGTCGGTTTTCACGACGGAGCCCCCTTTCCTGAACGCGATGCCTTTTATTGTTTCGAGATTGATCGGGTTGTTTCTCTGTATGGATTCGATGAGCTCGAGAAAGCTGTACTCGCCTTCTCCCAGAATGATGAAATCGACTTGCGGAAAGTGGATCAGAAAATGTTTCCACAGATGTGTTGCAGCGACGCCACCAAAAACAATCTTGACGTTTGGATCGATTTGTTTGGCCGTTTTTGCGACGTCAATGGCTCCCCAACGATTCGCGTTGAATAGCGAAAAGCCGATCACATCCGCTTTTTTTTCTCGCAGAATAGCCTCTATCGCCGATGGATCGTTACGCAAATGGTACAGGTTCAGAATTTCAACCTGGTGCCGGTTTTCTATCAGCAGTGCGGCAAGGTAATATAGACCTATGGGTATTGCGTTGACATTTTCCTCATAATATCTCTCATCAAGGCAGTACGGATAGACGAGTAAGACCTTCATCTTGCTGAGCGCTCCTTGGAATATCCTTCTTGTTCATTTGACTTAACCAGAACCTGTTTGATTGCCAATCACTGGGGTCGATTTAACGTCATTCTCTTTTCATTGCGTGCTTTTTCAAACCGCTATAGTATCAAGAAAACGTATAATGGGGGAATCTATAGCCGGCGTTTCGACATTTGCAGATCCATAGTGAAGCTGGCCTGTGCTGCATTTCGGCTTCTGCATGAAGGATCTGCAGAACAACCACACCAAGCCGTCAGCAGATAACGAGGAGGAACGATGAACGTCACTGAATTCATGACCACCAAGATAGAGTCCATAGAAGCCGATCAGATGGTATACGATGCTATTGAGCGGATGGTGGACCGCCGAATCCGCTCTTTGCTGGTCATATTTCCAGGCGACGCCAAAAACGCTGGAGTCATCACCGCCCGCGATGTGGTCTCGAGAGTTTTAGCACAGAATAAGGACTCACGGGCGGTTAAAGTTGCTGACATAGCTTCGCGGCCGATCGTGTGCATCGACAAGGACACTACTCTGGATAAGGCTGTGGGCCTCATGGAAGCAAGAGGAATCGCACGGGTCTTTATCTGTGATCGTGACGCCATTATCGGTGTTCTTTCCATGCTTGATGTGATGGCCGGAGTGCTGATCATGAGAGCGAGGGGAGATCATGGTGCTTAAACAGTTCTTTGTCGGCGCCAGGCGAGAACAAGCTGTTATCGGGGGCATCAAGAAGCATATTGAGCTGCTTTGCTCCGCCTGTGAGACTTTCAAGCTGGCACTCAAGGCCGGAGACCGCAATCGCATGCGGCTCGTTCCTGAAATGGAGCGTGAAGGAGATATAATCCGCAGAGGAATCATCTCGTTGATTTATGAAGGGGCCTTTCTCCCTTATCTGCGGCCGAATCTTTGCCGATTTGTTGAAGTGGTGGATGATGTGTTTGATTGTCTTCAGGAGACCGCGCAGCACTCTTTAAATATCACTGTTCCCGAACAGTTGCTTGGAGAGTGTGTTCGTGTCGCCCACCTCAACCACCGGATGTGTGAGATGCTGCTTTTCACCTTTGAGACAACCATGGAAGGCAAAGACTTGAGAGAAAAGGCGCTTGCGGTGCGCATCTACGAAAAGAAGATCGACGATATTAAAATCGGCATCCTTAAAGATGCGCGCAAAATTCCGGTCGCCTCATTTTGGGAGGGCGAGTCTCTCTCCAATTTCCTTTCAGGATTGACCAACATCAGCAATATCATCGAAGACGCTACCGACAGTCTACAGATCATCAACGTCAGCATGAGGTAACTGTGCTCTTACTCGTGTGGTGCCAATAATGTGGAAAGTCTCGAGTGGGCTGTTTCTTGGCTGGAGCCTGGGTGCAAATCACACCGGGAATGTTTTTGGCACGGGCGTCGCCACCGGCGTGGTGACCTATCGCACTGCCATTTGGCTGACCGCTTTGTATATTCTGCTTGGCGCCTTGCTTGAAGGACCTAAATGCATGAACGTTGTGGGCACACTGTCTCACCTAAGCACCCTAGATGCTTTTGCCTGTGCGTTGGCTGCCGCCATTACGATGACGGTGCTCACTTTTCTCGGCCTCCCGGCGTCCACATCACATGCCATTATAGGAGCAATAACAGGTATTGGTATCTTCACCGGCTCAGCGGATTTCGCGAAGCTTTATCGGATCGTTGTCTGCTGGGTTCTCACGCCCGTTAGTGGCCTTGTCTTTGCCTACACACTGCAGAAGGTTTTATCTTTTCTTCTCGACTTTGCGGTTCCGAGCCTGACGCTGCGAAACTTCATTTACTCGGTTGGGATTATCATTTCAGGATGCTACGCGGCCTACTCATTGGGCGGTAATAGTGTGGCTAATGTCACCGGAGTTTACGTGAGCGCTGGCATGCTCTCCGTTCAGGATGCGACCCTGTTTGGAGGGCTCAGTATAGCGATGGGCACCTTGACTTATTCGCGAAAGGTGATGCTCTCGGTTGGAAAGGGAATTGTGCCCTTGGATCCTTTTTCAGCAATGGTTGCAGTGCTGGCGGAAGCAGCTACGCTCCATCTGTTCACACAACTCGGGGTGCCGGTCTCTTCCTCACAAGCCATCGTGGGCGCACTTGTTGGAGTCGGCCTAGTAAAAGACTCGAGGACTGTGAGCAGGACTATGCTTGTCAGGATCGGTGTGGGCTGGCTCTGTACACCGGTCGCTGCCGGGGTGATCGTGCTGCTTTTGGTCAAGCTCGCAAGCGCAGGAACGGGAAGTCCGATCTTTTTCTAGAACATTGGGTGTGCGCTCTCGAGAGTCACACAGAAAGCGCTGCTGAAAGAAGCGCTCGCACATGGCTGGAAATGCCAAGAAGAAGAACACGGGATTGAAGGGTTACAAGACGACTAATTTCCGGTCGAGAATTTCCTTCTTCAGGGAGAAATGAAAAGGGCTCAGTTCCGAAGAACAGAGCCCTCCTTGAGGTCAATAGATTTGCACAGTTGCGGCGGCTTCTGTCAGATGTCAGGAAGCCGTTTCCTCCTTAACGGAAGTGGCGATCTTGTATAAGACTGTGAGTACGAAAAACCCGGTCGCCCAGACGCCCAGAGCTATCATCAGCTCAGGAATGGTTGGCGAGTATTCGCGCAGCTCGTTAAAAGGATTGGGAATAAAACCGGCGATGACCAGTCCGAGGCCCTTTTCCAGCCACATGGAGAAGAAAGTGGCAAGGCAGGCAATCTTCAAGGTCTTTTCTTTCTTTCGGGTATTTGGATTGATCAAGAGCACCAGAGCGACGATTGCAAGTATGAGGAACAGCCACATGAAGGGCACCAGTCGCCCGTGGCCATGGATGCCGAAGAAGAGATACTCAAGCGCTTCCATGTGCGTGGGGATGCCGCTGTAGAAAGCGGTGAATACTTCGAGGCCGACAAAGAACAGGCTGATGATCATCGCATAGGTGATGATTTGAGACAGTTTGTCGATAGCTTCTTTGCCAGGGTCGAATTTGGTGTACTTCTTCACCAGGAACGAGAGCAAAATAAGCAAGGCAGGACCGGAAGCAAAAGCCGAGGCCAAGAAGCGGGCTGCCATGATAGCCGTCAACCAGTAGTGTCTGCCAGGCAGACCCGCGTACAAAAACGCCGTCACGGTGTGGATACTAACAGCCCAGGGGATGGAGAGGTATATCAGAGGCTTCACCCAGTTCGGGTAGTGAACGCCCTTGCGCTCTGCCTCGAGCACATTCCATCCAATGAGCAGATTCAGAAACAGGTAACCGTTCAGGACAACCATATCCCAGAACAAAACCGAATTAGGCGTGGGATAAAGCAGCACATTGAGCAGGCGCATCGGCTTACCAAGGTCAACAATGATAAATAGAAGGCACATGGTTACTGACGCAATGGCCAAAAACTCGCCCAGAATGGTAATCCGACCGAATACCTTAACATCATGCAGGTAGTAAGGCAGGACCACCATGACCGCAGATGCGGCAACACCGACCAGGAAAGTGAACTGAGCGATGTAAAAGCCCCAAGATACGTCCCTGCTCATTCCCGTGATAGTAAGGCCTTTGTTGAACTGGTAAAGGTAGGAAGCAAAGCCCAGCCCCATCAGCACAAGCAAAAACATGATCCATCGATAATATCTTTTATCTCCAGTTAACGCCCTCTCAAGCATAACGCACCCCTTATACTATGTAATAGACGTTGGGCTGAGTGCCAAGCTCAGGTTTACGTCGCATGGTGAAATGCGACGAAACGATCTTGCGCACCACGGAATTCGGATCGGCTAAATCTCCGAAGGAAAGGGCACCGGCCTTGCAAGATTCCACGCAGGCGGGCAACAATCCCTCGGCCAAGCGTTCCGCGCAAAAATTGCATTTTTCGACGACGCCGCGCTCGCGCGTGGGATATTTCATGTTGAGCTCGGTCTTGATATAAGGCTGCGGATCCCGAAAGTTGAAGCTTCTCGCTCCGTAAGGACAACCCGCCATACAGTAACGGCAGCCGATACAGCGGTGGAAGTCCATCATGACGATACCGTCTTCCGCACGCTTGAAGGTCGCCTTAGTCGGGCAAACTCTCACGCACGGGGGATTTGTGCAATGATTGCACAGGGCGATGAATGGCTTGCCGGCGAGGTTCTGCACGTTGTACTCATTGTCCTGGCCAGGGAAAACGTTTTCGTAGTTGTTCGTCCAGATCCACTTGATCTCTTCTTTAACCGTATCGATCTCCGGCACATTATGAACTGTGTGGCAAGCCAGAATGCAGTCTTTGCATGGCCTTTCTTCCTGCAATTTCCAGCACTTCTTCATATCCACAACCATTGCCCATTGCTCACCGCGAAGGGCATTCGGATTGTGGATCGCCTTGGGTAGATCGGATTCAGCGAGAACCTCTCCTGCAAACGGTAAGGCATAAAGCCCCACCGCGCAGATTCCGCTGGTTTTTAAAAAGCTTCTTCTGCTAGTTTTCATCACTGATTCTCCTTCGGGGCAATATGACAAGTCCAGCAGTAAGGCACGCTTCCGACCTTGAGGCCGGTATAGGTGTGGCATTGATCGCAGAACTGCGTTTTGTTCGAATGGCAGTTCATGCATTCGTTTTGCAGGCTCATGTTGTAGGTTTTGCCATCAGCTGCCACATAGGTTCTAAGCCCATCTCGAACCACCCAAGTTCGCCAGTCGTTGAGCATTTGCATATGACCGGTGCGCATCTCCGCTTTGGGCAAGATGCACTGCTTGACAGCCATCTGCTGAATGACGGGAGTATCGATCTTTGGCTCCGGGGCGGGAGCCGCCTTGCCCATGTTGTACCACAAAGGCAAGGTGAAAATACCCACGAAAACCGCCAAACCGATGAGGACGTATCGTGCATCATAGATCTTCATTATCACTATCCTCCATTCCTTCGAGAGGCTCGTTGCGGAGATCCGTTGTCCTCTCGTTTTCTCCCTCCATCACTAAGGCATTAGCGACCAGTTCATGAACTCCGGCGACATCTACGCCTGGTACCCAATAGTTCATTAGTGGCACCAGCACCGCTCGATCTATAGCACAAATGCAGGAAAGCATGTTCACCCCGTGTTGCTCGTGGACATGTTTGACCGCGTTTGCCCTGGGGAGACCGCCCCGCATCCGCATTTCCATAAACTCATCGGTATTCAAACCTGAGCCGCTCCCGCAGCAAAAGGTCTGTTCCTTGATGGTGTTGGGGGGCATGTCGTAGAAGTGATTGCAGACGTTTTGCAGTACGTAGCGCGGCTCTTCAAAGAAGCCCATGCCGCGTGCCGGATTGCAGGAATCGTGGTAGGTCACCTTCAGATGGTCATTGCGGCTCGGATCGAGCTTCAACTTGCCGTTCCTGATCAGGTCGGCAGTGAACTCGACGATGTGCACCATTTTGGTGGATTTGGCATTGTCGAATTTGGTGCCGGTTATGGGTGAAACCGGCTCCTCCAGAAAATCGGCGGGACCGTTCATCGTATCCATGTATTGGTTAATGACTCGCCACATATGACCGCATTCGCCGCCAAGAATCCACTTCACACCAAGCCTCTTGGCTTCAGCGTACATTTTAGCGTTCAACCGCTTCATCATTTCATGGGAGGTGAAAAGGCCAAAGTTTCCGCCTTCGGATGCGTATGTGCTCCAGGTGTAATCCAGACCTATCTCGTGAAATAGCATCAGATAACCCATGAGAGTGTAAGTTCCCGGGTCGGCAAATACATCCCCTGACGGAGTAATGAAGAGGACCTCTGCGCCCTTACGATTGAAGGTCGGTTCGACTCGAACTCCGGTCACCTCTTCAATTTCGTCCACGAAAAACTCGATCATATCCTTGAACGCGTGCGGTTGGATGCCCAAGTGGTTTCCATTCATGTAGCAATTGGCCACAGGGCCTAAAACCCAATCAATGTTGCAGCCGATCAGGTTGAGCAACTCCCTGGCAACAATAGTGATTTCGGCGGTATCGATTCCGTATGGGCAAAAGACCGAGCATCGGCGACATTCGGTGCATTGGAAGAAATAATAGAACCACTCTTTCACAACATCTTCCGTGAGCTCTCGGGCACCGGCCATCTTGCCGAAAAGCTTGCCGGCCACGGTAAAATCCTTGCGGTAGATCGAGCGGAGCAATTCCGCTCTAAGCACCGGCATGTTCTTGGGGTCGCCGGAACCTATAAAGAAGTGGCATTTGTCGGCACAGGCACCACATCTGACACAAATATCCATGAATAGCTGCAACGAGCGATACTTGACAAGGCGCTCCTTCAGCCCTTCGTGAAGGATCTGCTGCCAATCTTTAGGCAACTTCCAATCGTCGTCTGTCGGCGACCATTCTCTCGGATTGGGAAGACCGACAACGTTTAGGTTCTTAGCCTTGCCGGGATAACACCAGGTCCCAGGTTTGAAATCCACTGGGGTATCCATCCACCCCGTGCCGGGTGGCTTATGATTTGTGCCTTCTATAAGCTCTTTAGGTTTGAGAACGTTTGCCATGTTTACTCCTTCTCCACTGGTAAGCCGGCCTCTATCATTTTTTCCCTGAAGTCGTCTTCATACTCTTCGTAGGTATGGACTTTCACAGGGTAATTCCATGGATTAACGTGTCTGTTGATACGGCTGTCATTAGGCAGGTTTCTGGTCGGACTGAGAAATACGCCGCCAAGGTGCATCAGCTTGCTGAACGGGAAATAAGCGAGCAAGATGCTGACAAGGAAAAGATGAATGAAGAACAAGACGCCAATACCTTCGGGGACAGTCGGGCGGAACGTGACCAATCCCATGGCCAGTTCCTTTATCTTCACCACGTCCACTTTGGTAAAATAGCGCATTAGAACCCCGGTGATGCCGAGCCCGAAAAATAGGAAGAGCGGAAAATAATCCGCCGGCAGAGAAATGTAGCGCATTTGCGGAATAATGACCCGGCGAATGAACAGGTAAGTCACAGCGGCCAGGAACAAGAGATCCGTAATATAGATACCGGGCAGTCCTACCTGCAGGAAGCCGTCAAGCGATTCGGTCATATGCACGAAGCCGGGAACAGGCTCCAAGAAAAACCTAAAGTGCCTGACGATGATGATAAAAAACGAATAATGAAATGCCAAGCCGGCCAGCCAAAGCCATTTCTCCCACTGATAGGTAACCTTCGGCCCTTCTCTGAATTCCATTTTGGTGTTTTTGAACAAAGATCGGAACACCAGAACCTCGAGAGCCATACGTCCGATTACCTGTAATTTGGTCGTAGGGTTGTCAAGCTTGTTCTGCTTGACCCAAGGCAAAGATTTCTGCTGCCCGGAAGTTGTCGGTATGCGAAATGGCACGGGTGAGCGTGCCCATTTCACCATCCGATAAACGAATCCTCCCAGGAACAAGAAGAAGGCCAGATACGGCACCAGAACCCCGAATAGGTAGTCCATGCCGGCGACCTTCACTCCCAGAAAAGCTACAAGAACGAGTGCAAGGACTGCGAGTAAGGAAAACTTGATGCCCATTTACTAATCCCTCGTTTCAAGAAGTTTAGGTTTAAAAGACCTCAATCTTTGGATTCAGGCTCTTGCTCGGGGATTTCCGCAAGGAGATTTGCCCTCTGCAATAACCTGTGTGACCTATTTTTCACTTCATCGACTCTGATCTCATAGAGTTGTTCACGGCATTGCATATAGATGTCGAAAGCAATCAGTGCCAACTGGTCAATTCTTGTCTCAAATAGTGCCATATCGCTGGTGGAGAGAGCATCTTGGCGAGTGTCGGCCCCTTCCATTTGTGCCCTGACCAGGTCCTTCAGGGTGAAAACGAAGGCGATAGCCCGAGAGGGGGAGAAATCCTGGATGGCGCGGATTCTTATGATCCTGTCCAAAAAAGGTGAGATTGTTTCGGGATCGATGCCCTTGATCAATTCCTGATAGAGCCCGTCCATCCCCTGATAAATAGTACTTCCCACCGGATTGGCAAACTGATTTTTTTCTTTTTTCAGCATATTGGCCGTTTCGGCCGGATAGGTGTCAAGGATTGAATTAAACCACTTTTTGAGAATAGAGGATTTGTTTTGTGTTAAAAACTTCTCAAGATCCATGGGAAAAGGATTACTCCGGTGAATGTTGGGTCGCTAACTTGCCTCCCGTGGAGGCTTAGCCCGCGATTACAGAACGCAAAAACCTGCAAGCTAATTGCATCAGCCGGCCGGCACCAATTTTCAAAAAACGTTGAATTCCATAAATCTTGTGAATGTAAGCACGATAGTCCAAATGCTAAAGAGTGTCAAGAGCCAAACGAGGTACCTTTCCGGAAAACCGTTCACTCCAGCTCAGAAAAAAATCCGTCCGGAATGTTATGTTTTTCGGATCGGGTCAGGAGGAATATCGGGCTTTCGAAAGTCTCAGCCATGGCAGCTTCAACAACCCACTTGTAACATTTTTCCACTGCGTTAGCTAGGGAATCCTGACTAATCTGAAACCGAGATCGGTTCCGCGACGAGAAGGGGAATGCACATAATCTCGATTGGCGCAACGGTCGTGCTCAGGCCGGCTGTACCAACTTGCACCTCTTATTACATTGTTGAAGCCGTCACTGGTTCGGATCAGACTGTTTTTCCCGGTCGACTTGGAGGTGCTGGAATCGTGGATGTTTTCACACCACTCCCAAACATTACCCAACATATCGTATAGGCCGAAGGAGTTCGGCCGATAGCTTCCCGCAGGAGCTGTAAACACATAGCCGTCCCTGCAGTCGTGGACCATCCAGGCAGGAAATTTGTCGCGGGCATCGAGATCGGCAATATTCGCATAACGGCATGCTTCTTGCGGATCGTCACCCCAGAAACGAATGGTTGAAGCTCCCGCCCTGCAAGCGTACTCCCACTCGGGTTCGGTGGGTAGTCGAAACGTTTGGCCACTTTGCTCCATCAGCCATTTTGCCATGGCTTTGGCATCATTAAGGGAGACGTTGACCACAGGGTGATTGTCATTTTGCGGAAAGCCCGTTTTTCCCCACGTGTAACCAGCTTTCTTTACCCATTCGCCGTGATATGTCCAGGAAAAACCCTCCCGCTCGGCCTCTGTCCGGTAGCCGGTGATGTCGACAAAAGCTCGGAATTGTCCCACCGTGACTTCATTCTTCCCCAGCCAAAAACCATCCATACAGACTTCGCGAACCGGGCCTTCATCAGGCTCGCGTCCAGTTTCTGAATCTGGACTTCCTATTAAATGACAGCCGGAAGGCACCCATACGAATTCGATACCGGTAAGAGGCTCCTTCCAGTGTTTCTCCCGTTCGGCGCATACACTTAGGGGCACGAGCAACATCGCGACGGCGGTGAAGCAAATAAGGTGAACCATGAGCGGCAAGGTGAAAGTCTTTTTCATATGGCTTCCTTCAATGTTGCAGGCAATCGTCGATCCGGTCAAAAGCAATCTGATTTTGAAAAGTCTCCAACATAGGGGATGCGGCATGATTTGGGTATGTTTTCAGCAACCCTGTCGTCCATCATGGATATACCAAAGAAACCGGGAATCGATAACATTTTTACAGAACGAAGCCAAAGACATATCTGCATTCATGTAGAAAACGAAACAGCCGGCTATCCAGGCTACATTCCCGTGAAAGCCCGGCGGCCTCTTCGACACAGCCCTTCTACAATGCTTTCCGTGAATCGCTTCACGGGACGCTGAATTGTCCCGATCATCTTGGCTTGGATGTATTTAGCGAAGAGGGATTGCGGCAATTCAAGGAAAAGAAAAGTTAGGCTGAAGCATCTTCTGGGGTTTGGGGGGCTCTGAGGTGCCATTTTGCATCGGTAAGTCGGGCAAATCACCCGGGTACTTTGGAGAGTGCGATTCAACCCTTGGTGGTCCTGGTTTTTTCAGTTGCTCTGTTTATGGCCCTTTTGGATGAGCTGTTCTTTGTACCTGCTCGTCATTATGTCTCTTCGCCTCTTGTGGCAATCGATCATGTGAGGTGAAGAGACCTCCCTGCTCAACTGGATCTGAAATCCGGAATTGTCAGGCTGTAAAGAAAGGCTCATTTTCGATCGAGAATAAACGATTCGATCTTTTGGCGTCATAACAGTTAGAAAATCGTCCGATCCAAAGATCTGTACTGGATGGCTTCCAACAGGTGGTGTGAAGCAATCGTCTCCTCGCTGTCAAGATCCGCGATGGTGCGCGCTACTTTAAGAATCCTGTGATAGGCGCGGGCGCTCAGGCCCAGTTGGCGGACTGCGCCGGCCAGAAGTTTCTCGCCGGCCTCATCGAGTTTGCAGTGTTTTTTGATGTGCCTTGGCTTCATCAAAGCATTGGAATAGATGCCGGCGTGGGCAAAACGCTCAATCTGACAGTTTCTGGCGGCAACGACACGCTCGCGAATGCTACCCGAAGGTTCGGCTGGTTGCGTCGACCGAAGATCTTCGTAGCGTACTGCGGGCGCTTCGATGTGCAAGTCGATGCGGTCCAGGATCGGCCCCGAGACACGGCTTCGGTAGCGTTGTACCTGTTGTGGGCTGCATTTGCACGAACGGTCTCGTGAGCCGAAATAGCCGCATGGACATGGATTCATGGCAGCAACCAACATAACACGGGCGGGATAACTCAGGGACATGCTCGCTCTGGCAATGGTCACCTGGCCGTCTTCCAACGGCTGCCGCAGAAGATCCAAGACGTTGCGGCGAAATTCGGGGAATTCATCAAGAAAGAGGACTCCGTTGTGTGCCAGACTGACCTCGCCAGGCCTTGGGATATGGCCGCCGCCGACAAGCCCGGCATCGGAAATGGAATGATGCGGTGCGCGAAAAGGGCGTCGAACCATTAACGGGCTGTTGCCGAGCAGTCCAGCCACGCTGTAAATCTTGGAAGTCTCAAGTGTCTCGCCAAAGCTCAGCAAAGGGAGAATCGAAGGAAGACGTTGGGCCAGCATGGTTTTTCCGGCTCCAGGGGGTCCTACCAGCAGCACATTGTGCCCGCCGGCAGCGGCCACTTCCAAACCCCTTTTGGCATGCTCCTGCCCTCGAACTTCGTCAAAATCCAATTCCTCGTTCATTTGAGAACGCCAGACGTTGTTCCAGTCCAGCTCAACAGGAGTTATGAGCTGATTGCCGTTGATGAATTCGACGACCTCCGACAAATGCTTTATTGGATAGACTGAAAGAGCGTCGGTAACAGCAGCCTCGGAAGCATTTTCGCTCGGTAGCAGCAGCATGGAATAGCCGCTCTTGTGAGCCTGAATAGCCATGGAGAGGCCGCCGGTTATCGGTTTAACGCGGCCGTCGAGCGAAAGCTCACCAGCCATGATCGTTTGTTCGGCTCGCTGGTTGTTGATTATTCCCATGGCGGCCAGAATCCCGACGGCGATAGGGAGATCGAATCCCGCTCCTTCCTTTTTTAGGTTAGCCGGCGCCAGGTTCACCGTAATTCGTTCGGAAGGAAATGGGTAGCCGCTATTCTGCAAAGCGGTTTTGACTCTGTCCTTGCTCTCGCGCACGATATTGTCAGGTAGCCCCACCGTGGCGAAGGCGGGCAGGCCGGGGGAAAGATCCACCTCCACTTCAACGAGGATCGCATCTATGCCAAGTAGACTGCATGTGTAGGTTTTTGCGATCATGAAGAGATTTCCCGTCTATCGATCCATCTGGAATGTAAATGCATCAGATGGTTTGCGCTTGTTTTGTAATGAAAACATTTTAGAATTAGACTCTCATCAAGGATGAGATGTCGGCTCAAATAGTACGTGAAGCTTGGCATTCATATGAAAAGGATCGCTGAGGAAACTTTGGTATCATGAGAATTCAATCTATTAGGGTGGACGGCAAGTAGAAGATGAGCTGTCATTATAAAACTTTAGGTGTATCTACCAAGGCAAGTCAAGAGGAAATCAAGAAAGCGTTCAGGTTACTTGCATTGCGCTGCCATCCTGACCGCAATCCTGAGGACCCTAATGCTGGGAAGCACTTTGTAGAGGCGCTTGAGGCTTATGAGACGCTGACCGATCCTGTGAAGCGTCGTAAATACGACAAACTGAGCGGTTACTCGAATCCTGGAAACGGAGCTCGTAGAAGGAATTACGCGGGTTCTCGAGGTAGTCAGAGCTCGATTCAAAATGCCGTCGAGGAAGCTTTTGGTATTAAGTTCGAAGGTGTTAAGGAACGCGTGATCAACGACATCCGCTTTGATCTGCAAATTCCCCGCAGTGTCCTATCTGAGGGTACATACGAATCGATAGATTACAGCAGGTTGGTATTTTGCTGTGAATGCATGGGGAAAGGACGTAAAAGTGCTCGGAGCTCCTGCAGCAAGTGCAATGGCCAAGGCGAATTGGAGGAATCTTGTTCGCTGCGGATCTGGATACCGGCGGGTAGCGAACAAGGAAGCCGGTTACGAGTTTCGGGAGCCGGAGATCAACCGGTGCCGTGGAGTCGTGCGGGGGACTTGGTAGTCTTGTTGCATGTGGCCGACGGGGCCTGAAACGTGCTGAATACATTGAATATCGATCTTAAAGGGGACTAAGTGTCGGATCAATACTTAGGTTTATCTCATATTGACTCTCAAGGGCGCCTGCGTATGGTGGACGTAAGCGAGAAGGAAGCGACCGCGAGAGAAGCCCGTGCTGAAGCCTGGGTGCAGGTTTCTCCAGGGACTCTGGAGCGGATTGAGGCGCAGGACCTTCCCAAGGGCAACGTTTTCGAAGCGGCTCGCTTGGCTGGAATCCTGGCAGCAAAGAAAACCTGGGAGCTTATCCCACTTTGCCATCCGCTGCAGTTGACGGCCATTGAGGTCGATTTTTCTTCGGATTCCAAGCTGCGGAAAATCCACATCCGTTCTACGGTCAAAACCAAGGACCGTACCGGAGTTGAAATGGAGGCACTGGTTGCTGTGACCCATGCCGCGCTGACCATCTACGATATGTGCAAAGCCGTTGACCGTGATATTAGAATATTGGATATTCAGCTGCTTTTTAAGAGTGGAGGCAGAAGCGGCACATATCAGCGCTCCATGTAACAAGGCTGCGAGCAATTTTGCTTTACACTTTTTTGGGAGTATGTTAGCTGGAGGTTTCTCAATAATTCCTTCAGGAGAGTAGAGCATGGACCAAGAAACGACCGCTTATTTCAAAGAAATTCTTTTGAGGCGTCTGGACGAGCTATATGAGGAAGCTGAGAGAACAGTGGCCGGCATGACTGACACAGAAGACACGTTCCCCGATCCCACCGATCGTGCTACTCTCGAGTCGGACCGCAACTTTATGTTGCGTATTAGAGATCGCGAGCGCAAGCTAATCATGAAAATTCGTGAAGCGTTGCAGCGCATAGAAGAGGGAACCTTCGGCCTTTGTGAAACCTGCGGTGACGACATCAGCGTCGAAAGGTTGAAGGCGCGTCCGGTGACCACGCTGTGCATCGAATGTAAGCGCAAGCAGGAGGCCATGGAGCGAGCGAGGGGGATGTAGTTGCTGCAGTTCGATGTTTTTGCGTGCCCGTAGTTGCTTAAATGTACCCTCCAACCTGGGTAACATCCCCCACCCAGATAATCTCTTCCCTATTGTCCTCAGTGACCAGACGCAAAGCTCCCTGCGGAGTAAAGCCGGCAACCTTCCCTGAATGCTCCATTTTTCCGCATTGGATGGTCACAGCTTTCCCGACTATACTCGACCTTCTCTCGAATTCGCTCAGAAACGATCCAAAGCCTTTCCTCAGAAGTCGGTCATAATCTTCTTCGAATTGATTCATGAAATTTGCCAGCAGCTCCTGACGGCGGATCTTGTTGCCCAGTTCTATGGCTAGAGAGGTGGCTCCATAGCGAAAGGGCCCCTGCAATCCATCCTGGCTGTGATTGACGTTTATACCGATTCCTACAACCAAAAAGCCAATTTCGTCCTGATCAGACTGCATTTCCGTGAGAATGCCCGCGACTTTGCGGTTTGCGATCAAAACATCATTCGGCCACTTGATTGATGCCTTCAAGCTATAACGGTCATCCAGCACTCTAACCAACGATATTGCGGCCAGCAGAGTCGACTGGTGGGCGTCACTGATTGGTAGGGAGGTCCTGAGCAGGATGGAGAAATAAATGCCGCTGCGAGCACTGGAGATCCACTCTCGTCTCAACCGTCCTCTGCCTTTAGTTTGCTCTTCGGCCACCACAACCGAACCGTGCGGAGCCCCCTGCATGGCAATCGTAACCGCGTGATCGTTAGTTGAGCCAAGTTGATGAAAATGGTAATAGACCCTGCCGAATGAGCGAGTTGTGAGGCTTGGAACGACCTCTTCAGGAATAAGGAGATCGGGCACGTCAACTAATTCATAGCCGCTCTTGGGATGCGTCTTGATCGAATAACCCAAAGCGTTGAGCTTTTGGATTTGCTTCCAGACAGCGGTCCGGCTGATTCCAAGCTGAGAGGCCAGCTGCGGTCCGGAAACGGACGTCGTTGGTTTTGCTTTGAGCCGGTTTAGAATTTCCCAATGAGTGGGTAGCTTAGCAGGCATTAAAGCTCTTCCTATTAAAGGAACGGCACTATACATGCTGAAAGCGTAAACAAGAAAATTTCGCCAACTTCATTGGTCGCTCCCAGCACATCTCCTGTGATGCCGCCAAGCCAGTGTCGGCCTAATAAGCGGAATACTGTCGCACAAAAAACAACGGCAGCCAGATAAGGCAGTGTCAAACCGGGAGCAACGACGAGACCAAAGGCGCAAGCAAAAGCGGCTGCCAGCAGGGGCTCGTGAGTGCTCATATGTTCCAGGAATGGCTTGCCCAACCCGCCTTCCGGTCGGGCATAGGGGCTTTTGTAGGCTGTGAAAACCATTGCCAAACGGCTGAAGACAGGGGTGAGGATAATGGGTGGCCAGCAATTGGCAACGATCAAAGCATGCAGTCCGGCAACTTTGAAGAGCATTGCAAGCACCACGGCGACCGAACCGAAGGTTCCTATGCGGCTGTCTTTCATGATTGCCAGACGCCGTTCAGGTGTATACCCGCCTCCTACTCCATCCGCCAGGTCAGCAAGACCGTCTAAATGGAGACCACGGGTGAGGAGCACCAGCAGGGTGGCTATCAAGACTGCACCCAGTAGCGGCGGCATTACTGTGTGAAGGATCCACATGGGAATCAAGCAGACGGCACCAATGATAAGACCAGCCACCGGAAAAAAAGAAAAGCTCCTGGCCAAATCGGCCGAATCGACGATATGAGCTGCGCTGCAAGGGAGAGGTAGAACAGTCAGGAAACTGACTGCAGTCGTTAACCTTTTATAAAAATTTTTCATAAATTAGCCGTTTGATTTCCGGATAAATCAACTCAGTTGCCATCCGAAGGTCAGATCGCGAAGGCATGATCCGTTCCGAAGGCAGGCGATCGAGTCCGCTCAATTGGCCCTGTTGACGCTTCCGGATTCCTCTTTGAGGCGAACGGGAAGTCCGGCCACGATAAGAGTAACCGTACGGCAGATCGCAGCCATCCGCTGGTTAGTTCGACCGGCAAGATCGCGGAATCTTCTTGCCAGGTTGTTTTCCGGTACGATTCCCGCGCCGACCTCATTTGAAACGATCACTAAGGGGTAGTCTGCCGCTCCCAGGAAATTGATCAAACCATCTACTGCCGGTTCGGGATCTGAACTTTCGGCCAGGAGGAGATTGCTCAACCACAAAGTGATGCAATCGACCAATACCGGTAGACCGTTGCCCTGCAGGTGACGCAGTTCCTCAACCAGGTGAAGGGGACTCTCAATGGTCTTCCAGTATGAGGCTCTTCGCTTGCGATGTTCCCGCACCCGGTCGCTCATTTCCTGATCCAGCACCTTAGCTGTAGCTATGTAGCAATATGGCGGCGGAAACATTGACACGATCTGCTCAGCGTAAACACTCTTGCCGCTTTTTGCTCCCCCAAGTACCAAAAGAGGCGTCGAGGGAGGGGCGTCTAGCTGCATTTTTGACTTCCACCTCCGGCAAGATGCTGATTGAGATATTGTGACACGAGTTTTTCTACCAGGTGAGGTAATGGCTCTCGCGCAGTTCCCACAATCGAAACGGGTTCTTGGGTCAAAGGGAGTAATAGTTTGGCCGCATCTGATTCGCCAACTGCTCGGACGATTGCAGGCGTTACCTCCCCCATCACGGCATTGGCAATCAGCAAGGACACAGATCCGATTATGATGTTGACCTGTCGGGAACAATGACAAATAGCATTTTCACCGGTAGCGCCTCGGTTTGCCTGGCCTTCATCATGCGGGCAGTTGCTATAGCTTTGGTGCCAAGGGCCCAGACTTCTACTTGTTCGCCGTGAACCTCTTCTATTCTCGTGATAATCGTGGTGCCAATCCCGCCTCCCTGACCATCAATCACCGCGATTCGAATCAAACGATACTCCTCCTGGATTCACGGGCCTGCCGAAACAAACTTTCTGGCAACAATTTTCTATTCCATTCATATTTCGGCATCCTCCGCCGGGATCAAAATACTCCAAGCGGTGAAAAACTCGTGATAGCGCAGGGTGAACATGCGCCCATCTTTGGTTTTCACTTTAAAGTAACGAAGAGGCATGCGGGTGGAATCCGTATAGCCTTCGTACCAGCGGTCGATGATCGCTTCTACTTCGTAGCGATCACCGCGCCAATGAAAGGCTACCGGCTCTTGAGCACCCTGGTAATGGTCTCGTGTCTCGACTGAAATCCGTTCGAGCCTCATGCCCTTCTTTCAGCTGGTCTTTTTCCAGAGACAAATCTTACCCGGCCTCAATTTTGTAGACAAGTGATAGGGGATGCACCCCTCGAATTCTATTCCGAATCTTTTCAATGATGTATTGTATGGCAGCATGGCTTCATTGTCTGCGCTGGGGCCGGCCCACCAAGCGAGAGTGCCTTCCCTTCTCAAGGTGCTTTGAGCTAGAAATGCGAGCTGGTCGGGGTTAAGTCGGAGTGCCCGGATGGTTACCAAATCATGTCTTTGCAGGATGCCGGAATCTCCGGATTTGACTAATTCCTCCCATCTTGCCTGAACGGCATAAATACCGCTCAGTTGCAGCTTTGCCAGTACCACCTTGAGAAAACTGACTTTTTTCCGTTGTGCCTCCAATAATACCACATTCAGCTGCGGCTGAGCTATTTTTATGGGAATCCCGGGGAATCCGGCTCCGGTGCCGATGTCTAGTGAACTTCCCCGGCACGGAAGCCAGCGGGTGGGAATCAACGAATCGGATAGATGTTTAACCAGAATTTCTTGAACATCCGTTATGCGGGTGAGGTTCAGTCTACGATTCCATTCCTGCATGAGCAGAATATGCTCGGAGCATAGTTCAGCTTGATATTTTGAAAACGATATGCCTTGCTCATTCAAAAAGGCGAATATCCTATCCGCAAATTCTGTCTGCTTCATGTAAAGTTCAATTTAGAATCGGAATTAAGAGGGTTTTCTTATTTCCCTATACAGAAATTAGAAAAGATGCTGTCCAGCAAGTCTTCATCAGCTTCCAGCCCGAGAACACTACCAAGGCTTCTTCTTGCCGAGTGAAACTCCAGACTGACAAGCTCGCTGTAGCTGCTTTCAACCAGGAGCTCTCTGGCCCGCTGCAATGATGCAAGCGCCTCTTCAAAACAGACTTTGTGTCGCAGATTGGGAATCAATGCCGAACGATTCCTCTCGAGCGGGCGTCTGAGGAAGGTGTCAGCAAGAAATTCGCGGAGCTTGTCTATTTGTACGGGATCAAAAACCGAAAGGTTGAGCACGGGTGAGGTTGAGCCATAGCGCCTTTTTACTGTATCAGCTGAAACAACGCGGGAGAGATCGGATTTGTTCAGGATGATGATATGTCGCAGCTCTGAAATTGTGCGGAATATCTTGTCATCATCGTCCGTTAGCTGTCTGCTCTGATCGATCAGCCATAGCACCGCATCCGCTTCGCCAATAGATGCAAGGGTTCTTTCAATGCCAATCGATTCTATCGCATCGGGCTCTAATCGGATGCCCGCAGTGTCAAGGATCTTGACCAGGACGCCAGAAAGCAAGAAGCTGTCTTCGATCACATCGCGCGTTGTTCCCGGCAGGTGAGTTACAATCGCACGATCTTTTCCCAGCAGCACATTCAATAAGGAAGACTTCCCGACGTTCGGCTTTCCAACCAGGACTAGGGTAAATCCTTCGCGAAGTATGCGCCCGCTCTCATACGTATCGATCATATGCTGTAACGGGCTGATCAATTCCTCTTCCAGCAAATGTAAAGAAAACGAAGACTCGCTGGCATCTTCGTCCAGATCGTCGCCAAAGTCAATAAAGGCCTCTAGCACGGTCTGTAATCGGAGGAGTTGCTCCCGCCACTCAAGAACGCGATTGCGGAAATCCCCTCTAAGTTGGAGGCCCGCCAGTTTGAGGCTTTGTTGAGAGCGTGAATGAATAACGTCAAGAACCGCTTCTGCCTGGGACAGGTCAATACGACCACTCAAGAAAGCGCGCCGGGTGAACTCGCCGGGCTCGGCGAGCCTCGCCCCATTCCGCAGCACCAGTTCCAGAATTTGACTCAGAACCATAAAGCCGCTGTGGCAATTGATTTCAACCACGTCCTCGCGTGTATAGGTGTGCGGACCGGCCATATAACTCAAAAGCACTTCATCCACTATCTCCTGGGAGTCGGGGTCTACGATCCATCCATGATGGAGTTGGTGGGATGTCAAAGGGCGGGCAGGCTTCCGCTGTCGAAACAATCTGTTGGCTACGGCCGACGCATTGGATCCGCTAATTCTTATGATCCCTATTCCACCTTCCCCGATCGGGGTTGCAATGGCAGAGATCGTGTCGTTACAAAAACAAAGGTTAAAATCCATCGTGCAGAAATACTGACTCGATCATTCCCCCGTATTCTGTTCTTGCAGGGCTAACTTTTGGTTTTTCCTTCCTTTTCTTACCGGATAGATAACAACCCTGCGCAGGTTTCCTTCCCCTTTACTCTTGGTTCGGACGTCCTGGTCTTCTTTTAACGCCAAGTGAATAATGCGACGATCCTGCGCATTCATAGGCCCGGTTGTTAGGGGGCGACGAGATCGTTTGACTTTATCGCAGAGCTGATGAGCTAACTCAGTAAGGCTATCTTCGCGCTTTGATCGATAATTTTCTGTATCCACAATGACCGAAAGATTTTCTCCGGTTTCTTTCTGGAGGATCTTCGAAACGAGGTACTGCAAGGCCTGCAGCGTCTTGCCTCTTTTGCCGATCAGCAGCCCGGAGCCGTTGCTGATGATGTTCAGATAGATATGGTCGTTCCGGGCTTCAGATTCAACTACAGTAGGCAGATCGACGTGTTTAAGGATTTCGGACAGAATCTCTTTGGCGCGCTCGCTGGCTGCTTCGACAGGGAGTTCTTTGGCGGTGACTCGTATTCTTGCTTTCTTCGCGCCCACGATCCCAAAGATGCCTGAAGAGCCTTTGGAAAGGATTTCAATTTCCAGTTTTTCTCGTGGCAATTTAAGTTTTTCGCAAGCCAAAGTGATGGCGTCCTCGACTGATTTTTCTTCAATTTCCAGAGTTGACATGCTCTCCTCCGTTAAGTCTCCGAACCGAGCAAGCAATGGTGCATTGGATGGGGGAGATAGAAACTTAAGCGTGGCGATTGATCCCGTACTGCTGCACGATGGACAATACATTGTTCACTAGCCAATATAACACAAGACCTGAAGGAAAGTTGATAAAGAAAACAGTAAAAATAACCGGCATGAGTAACATCAACTTTTCTTGGCGCGGATCCCCGCCGGTGGGGGTCATCTTCTGCTGGATAAACATGGATGCTCCCATAAGAAGGGTGAGCACCGGGATGCCCCCCAGGTAAGGGATATCAATCCCTATATGCAGACGGTCCGGCGCTGTGAGGTCATTGATCCAGAGCATAAAGGGTTTATGCCGCAGTTCCACCGCTCCATAGAGCATCCGGTACAAGGCGAAAAAGACTGGAATCTGCATCACCATCGGAAGGCACCCACCCAAAGGGTTCACCTTGTAGGTGCGGTAAAGCATCATCAATTCCTGATTGAGCTTCTCTCGATCGTCTTTGTACTTTTCACGCACCTGTGCGATCTTGGGTTGTATTTTTTTCATGACCTGCATGGACTTATAGCTTTTATGAGTCAGCGGCCAGAAAACGATTTTTATTATGATGGTCAACAAAATGATCGCCACACCATAGTTGTGGGTGTACTTGTAGAACCAACGCAAAACAAGCAGCAGGGGCTTGGCGAGAAAGGTGAACCAACCGAAATCGAGTGCGCGTGGAAGATCATGACCCGCCTTCTGCAGCGTCTCTATTTCTTTGGGGCCCATGTAAATTCTCAGCTGGAAGGTTTGTTCTTCGCCAGCCGATAACTCAAAAGGATCAGTCAAATACACCAGTTGCATCAACCCTTTGTCGGAATCTAAAATCCGCGGGACAATCTTGTATCCTTCCTGGGCTATGGGGATCAGTGCCTGGATAAAGTAATTGTTCTCATACCCGATCCAGTTTAACGGGGGCTCGAAAATGACCTCCTTTTCCGCCAGGTCCTTTGTCTTTCGGTTATCTAACGATCCCTCTTTAAGCAGTGTGAGCTGGGACGGGTTGTAGGAGCTTTCATCGACTTTCTCGTACGGATCAAAATAAAAGCTGATGCCTAGCTGGTCCTGAATTTTTTCCTGGGATAAATTCTCAATCCGTAGTTCGGCATCTAGAACATAAGTACCGGGCACTATGGTGAAGGTTTTCGTTAGTTTCAATTGCCCGGGTATCGCTGTTGAAAACGAAATAGGTTGCGGCGATTCGGTTGCCGAGATTTCAATTTTTTCGGGCGCCTGACTCTCAAAAGGGCGTGTCGCGAGCTCCCATTCTGAGTGATGGATGAGATCCACTGCCATGGGTAGATAACCCGTTTTTTGAGTCGTGATCATATCCATTGGTGGGGAGTCGACGGCTACCTCTTGACGGTAATCCTTAAGCTTGAAGAAATCGAGCCGGGCGCCGGGAGCCAGAATACGCATTTCGTAGAGGGCTGTGTCGATCAGCCAATTTTGATAATCTTGACCTGCAACCGTGAGCTTTTCTTTGGGCAGTGCCTCCGAGGGCAGGGAGGCAAGCGGTGCTTCAGGCCGAGCTGGCTGCGGGGCAACAGGGACGGTTTGCGTTTCCTCCGACGTCTTAGGCGGTGGGGTTCGGAACATACCACCAAAATAGAACTCCCAAAAGAGCAGCACTGCCAGTGACAAAATGAAAGCTATTAAAGCCCTTTTTTCCATTCAAATGTTCTCCATAAATCATGCCGAAATTCTAAATTTCGCTCTCTTCACCGCTGGATCGTATCCCCCTGCGCTTAGGGGATGGCATCGAGCCAGTCTCCTTGCCCCCATCAACAGCCCCCAAACGGGGCCATTAAGCTTGATGGCTTCATAAGTATACTGAGAACAAGTGGGCATGAAGCGGCAGTGAGGACCCAGTAACGGGGAAATGAAAATCTGATAAAAACGGATCAATGACAGCAATAGGAACCTCATCATGATTTGCAGTGATCCTCTTTTGCAGATAAAGGTGCGAGCTCGGCAGCTATCTGACGTACAGTGAGCAGTTCAGCCCCAGGCCGTGCTATAATCACGATATCTTTTCCCGGCGGCGGAATCTGAGGTTTGTAAAGTCTAAACCATGCTCGCAGACACCGTTTTATTCGGTTCCTTAGTACCGCGTTCCAAAACCGCTTTTGCACCACCAGTCCGAGCCGGTGATAAAGCAGGTTGTTGCGAGCATAATTGAGCACAAAGTGGGCAGTTCGTACACGGTGCCCTTCTTTTTTCACCCTCTGGTACTCTTGAGATGTTCGCAATCTCTCCCAGGGCCGGTAGCGGAATGAAGCTTTCAAGCGCTCCTTTCACCCTGTCCGGGTAAGGGGTTCTGCCTTACTGAGAACCGAAGCTAGACAGCGAGGCGTTTGCGACCCTTGGCGCGGCGTCTGTTCAACATTTTTTGTCCAGACCTCGTGCTCATTCGCTCTAAAAAGCCGTGAGTTCGTCTTCTCTTTCGGTTGCTGGGCTGAAATGTTCTTTTCATTTGTTTCACCTCAATCAGTGTAGTAAGTTGCTCTTAAAGAAATGAGCCCCTTCTCAAGTTTTGACGAAGAGACGCAGATTGTTCCAAGCGTCTCGTGCAAGCAGGCAAAAATCATACACTCTTTTTTCGCTTGCAGTGTATTGTCGAGCATAAACCATCTTTGATAATCGAAATTAGCTTCAATTGTCAAGCTTATCTTGATACTTGAATGGTACCTGAAAGGCGTCGTTAGAACCCGTTTGTGGCGGCCAAAATTCCAGATGTGGCATGCTGTTTGTCGCTCCTGTTGGGCAGAGTTGTTGCTCGTTCAGCAACAATTCTCACCACAGCCAAACAGATAGCCACAAGGGTGCTAAGTGTCAGCAGGGAAAATCTGACCCAGCTTTTTGCACCAGTGACTTAATGATTGAAGATGGTCTGCCACCGTGCTATGAAATAAATCCTTCAGAACTCGATGGAAAGGAGAAAAATTGCCCAATGGTATTCAATCGCTTTCTGGGCTGGTTTTCCAACGATTTAGCTATTGATCTTGGGACGGCCAACACACTTGTTTACGTAAAAGGTAAAGGTATCGTACTTTGCGAACCTTCTGTGGTGGCGGTCCGTAAAGACGGCCGGGGCTCCAACCGTGTGGTAGCGGTTGGAAAGGATGCCAAAATGATGCTGGGCAAAACTCCCGGTCACATTGTAGCCATTCGCCCCATGAAAGACGGAGTGATCGCTGACTTTGAAGTTGCTGAGGCGATGATCCGATACTTCATCAGGAAAGTCCACAACCGGCGAGGGCTGGTTCGCCCAAGGATTATCGTATGTATACCTTCCGGAGTTACACAGGTGGAGAAACGTGCAGTCCGAGAATCGGCTGAATCAGCCGGTGCCAGGGAGGTGTATCTGATTGAAGAGCCAATGGCCGCAGCCATTGGGGCTGGTTTGCCAATCACTGAACCGGTATGCAACATGATTGTCGACATCGGCGGGGGTACCACCGAAGTAGCAGTGATATCCCTGGCGGGAATTGTATACAGTCGCTCCGTTCGCGTGGGTGGCGATAAGATGGACCTCGCTGTTCTCCAGCATATTAAACGCAAGTATAATCTCTTAATCGGAGAGCGGACCGCTGAAGTGATTAAGACGACCCTTGGCAATGCCTATCCGTCTGACCAGGTCGACACAATGATGATTAAGGGACGCGACCTGGTGAGCGGTATTCCTAAGACGGTTGAAATCAATTCCGATGAAGTTCGCGAATCGATCCAGGAGCAAATAGATACCATAGTGGAGACGATAAAGATCGCATTGGAACAAACGCCGCCCGAGCTTGCGGCCGACATTGTTGATCGTGGCATTGTTCTTACAGGCGGCGGGGCACTGCTAAAGAGGCTCGACCATCTGCTGAGGCTGGAAACAGGGCTGCCCATTACCCTGACCGACGATCCGCTTTCGACGGTTGTATTGGGCTCCGGTAAGGCACTCGAAGAGATCGCGATATTAAAGGATGTATTGAGCTAGAGGCGAGTCAACAAGGTTTGTTGGCTCTGGTTGAACTAGTGCCGAACAAACATTGAACATATCCGATTTCACCGACTATTTGCCGAAAGAGGAAGTATCTGCTGATGCTTCGCTGGTTCGGTTGCCATTGATCCTTTATCCCTCCGCGTGATCGAAGGACACAGAGCTTCCGGCCTTTTTCAAGCCTCTGTTTTCTGATCCGGGTTTGAAGATATCGATCATCAGTACTGAGTTGGTTTGAAGCGGGGCTGTTCTGGCAAGTGTGTCTGAAATTGCAATGGGGCTCTCTCCGGTAAAGCAGGGCATTTTGATGAGCTCGATTCCTTGTCTTGAGTGAAATCGCTGTAGAACAATGGATGTGATTCTGCTTGGCGCCGTTTAGCAGAGGGGTTTTGATGCTATGATGGAGTGGCTGCGTCGGTTGCGGGGCGCCTTTTTCCTTTTGATTCTCTTGAGTTTGTTTCTTTACATCTTCTCTCTCAACTTCCGCCCGCCGGTGCAAATGGATATCTTTCAGCGTGCGGTGGTGGAATCTTTGAGTCCCGCCGTTAAATTTCTTGGCAACATTACTTCCTCCATCGAGAGGTTGGTAAAAGAATACGTCTGGCTGCGGCATCTGCGACATGAGAATGAGCTTCTCAAGGAACGGGTTAATGAATTGGAGCAAAAGCTCACCGACTACCAGGAGTCTTATATCGAAAACCTTCGTTTAAGACGTCTCCTGGATTTCAAAAACACCATTCAGTCTCAGGCCATTCCTGCGCAGGTCGTCCTCCATGATTTGACCGGCTGGTTCCAGACCCTGATCGTGGATAAAGGATTTAAAGACGGCATTGGTCCAGATATGGCTGTTGTAAACGATGAGGGTGTTGTGGGACGTATCCTTGACGTTTCCGACCGCTATGCGCGGGTTTTACTCATTACCGATCCCGGCAGCTCAGTGGATGCTGTTGTTCAGCGCAATCGAGTGCGGGGAATTCTGAGCGGCAAGGATTCAAACGCATGTATTTTAAAATACGTTCGGGGAAATGTGGATGTACAAGTGGGAGATTTGATCATAACTTCGGGTAAGGACAGCATTTTTGCCAAAGGTTTGAGATTGGGAGTCGTCCACGGTATTTTCAAGGATCCCGTAGATCTGTTTCAGAAAATAGAGATTAAGCCTCTCGTGCGGCTCAGTGCCCTTGAAGAAGTGTTGATCATAAAACGTGAGACGCCCGTGCCCAACAGCTTTGCGATCTCAGAGGGAGAGTAATCTGATTTGCGCTCCTTCAAGCACCCGTCACAGATAAAACAATTTCTATGGATGTCGGCTTATTCGCTGATCATCTTGTTCTTGCAGACGATCTGGATATCGCGCTTATCCTATCCGGCCATGCGAGCCGATCTGCTGCTTCCCCTAATGTTTGGTGTGGCCACGATCTGGCCACCATTGGCGAGCCTCTCCTGGGCCTTTGTTTGGGGATTCGCGGTGGATACTCTTTCGGGCAAATTTTGGGGATTCCACGTGGGCTCTTATGTGGTAGCGGTCTGCCTGGTTAATGTCACTACTGAGAGGTTTGAACTGCAAAACCCTTTGTATCAGATGTTGTTTGTGGGACTCTGTGCGCTCGGGCAGTCGATAGCACTGGGATTGTTTCTGCTGTTCCAGCCTTATGACCTGGCAAACGAGCTTACGCTATGGCAGGATCTGGTCATACGCAGCCTTTTCACCATGTTGCTCTGCCCCTTCATTATATACCCCATCAGGGACGACAAGAGAGCGACTGTTTGAGAAGAGCGTGAGGATTTAAACTGTGAAAACTCTCAGGTGGAACAAACTGCTGTCGCTTCCCGGTGCGGATGAGAAACGCAATCATCAAGCCGACAACTTACATTTGGTCAATTGGGAGGCAACAGATGCCGCTGTTTTCCAGCGGCAATATCTTCTGCTCACTGCAATCGTGCTCATGGTGTTACTTGTTTACTTGGTAAGAGCTTGGCACCTGCAGGTTTTACAGGGGAGCAAGTATCGATACCAGTCCGAAAACAATCGGATAAGACTTGAAGATATTCCGGCACCGCGAGGAATCATTTTTGACCGGAACGGTACTGCTCTGGTCGAGAATCGCCCCGCTTACCATCTTTTGCTGGTCCGAGAAGATGTGACCGACATGGATCAGACCATCCGGGAGCTTGCTCGCCTATGTGGCAAAATGCCGGAGGATTTCTTCAGCTTGCTGGAGGCCAACAAAACCATACCCAAATTCGTGCCTGTTCGGCTCATGGCGGATCTTGACCGTGACTGTCTGGCGCGAATCGAAGCTCAGCGCATCAGGCTGCCGGGAGTGATCATTCAGCTGGAGCCCAAACGGGAATATAAGTGGAATGGAAGGGGAGCACACCTGATTGGCTATTTGAGCGAGATTACCGAAAACGAGCTGAACAGTGAAGTTTATGCCGGCTATTATGCCGGAGAGGATGTCGGAAAATTCGGCATCGAGAAGGCCTTTGAGAAATATCTGCATGGCAAGAGGGGAGGTCGACAGGTAGAAGTGGATGCCATCGGCAGGCGGATGCGACTACTTGACGAAGCCCTGCCCATACCCGGCAGAAACCTTTGGCTAACGGTGGATATGGCGGTTCAAGAAGCAGCAGAGAGCTGCTTGGAAGGCAAGGTTGGCGCTATCGCAGCTTTGGATCCAAGAAGTGGTGCCGTGTTGGCACTCGCCAGCAGACCCACTTTTGATCAAGAAAAATTCATACGTGGCTTATCGGCTGACGAATGGCGTGCCTTGAGCCGAGACCCGGATCATCCGCTTTTGAACAGAGCTTTCGGGGCGGCCTATCCGCCCGGATCTACCTACAAACCGCTGGTAGCCCTGGCGGCGTTGCAGGAAGGGATAATGAATCCGGATTCAACTGTCTATTGTCCCGGCTTTTATTATTTTGCCAACCGAAAATATCGCTGTTGGAGAGATCGCGGCCACGGTACCATGAATTTGCACAATGCCCTCGTCCAGTCCTGCGACACTTATTTTTACCAGACCGGCCTGCGTTTGGGCGTTGATAAAATTGCTCAGTATGCCAAGCTGTTCGGACTTGGGGCAAAAACCGAGATCGGTTTGCCAGGGGAGCACCCTGGCCTCATTCCAACTTCATGGTGGAAGAAGCAGGCAATAGGAGTTCCCTGGCAAAAAGGCGAGACTCTCTCTATCTCCATAGGACAGGGCTTCGACTTGGCGAGTCCCCTGCAAATGGCTTTGGCCTATTCGGCCATAGCGAACGGTGGCAAGGTCTGGCAGCCGTATGTGGTCCGCCGGATTGAGGGCAGCAGTCTTGAAGAGGTTGATGAGATCAAAAGCAACTTGAAGCGCGAGATTCCCATTGAACCGCGCTTCTTCGGAGTGGTGCAAAAGGGACTGCTGGGGGTGGTAGAGGAAAACAGGGGAACAGCCCACAGTATCAAAGTAAGCTCGGTATCGATTGCCGGAAAGACCGGTACCGCCCAGGTGGTGCGCTTGGCGGACGGAGTGGATCGTAAGGCTGCAGCGAAAAATGTGAAGGAAAAACAGCAGGATCATGCCTGGTTTGTCGGATATGCACCTGCCGATGATCCGCAAATCGTCGTGTGTGCTCTGATCGAGCACGGAGGCCATGGATCTTCCGTTGCTGCTCCATTGGTGCAAAAGGTCATTTTGGCGTACCTGGGGATGGGCCAAGAACCTCCCGCTGCAAAACCCTGATACTTGGAGTCGAGGAACAGCCCGTGGGTGATCGGTAAGAGGAGGAAGCGCTCCATGATGGACAGGAGATTGGTTGAAAATTTCGACTGGTCACTCATTTGGGTCTTGCTTGGCATTATTACGATAGGTCTACTGAGTATTTACAGCGCTCTGTATCCTCAAATCCAGGCCAATCCGACCCAGAACCTATTCATAAAACAAATCGTCTGGATTTTTCTCGGTTTTTTGTTTCTCTTCGGTTCTCTACTGATCGATTATGATCGACTCAAAACACTGAGCTTATGGATATACATTTTCGCATTACTGCTGCTGGTAGCAGTATTGTTGATTGGTAAAGAAGTGAATGGCTCCAAGCGCTGGTTGGATTTTGGAGGGGGGCTACAGTTCCAGCCATCCGAGTTCATGAAGATTGTGATAGTGGTCCAATTGGCCAGTTATTTCTCCTCTCAGGATATTTCACCGTTTCCAAGCTTCCAAAGGTTTATCGTCCCTGCAGTGCTTACAGGGATCCCCATTCTTTTGATCTTGGCCGAGCCGGATCTGGGAACGGCAATCTGCCTCGTAACCATTTCCGGCACTCTGATCTTTTTCATGGGAGTGCGATGGCGCTATATACTGCTTATTGGTTTGGGGTGCCTGCCGCTAATCCTGCCTATCTGGCAAAATGTCCTAAAACCCTATCAGAAAACCAGGATTCTCATCCTCTTGCGACCCGACCTGGATCCGCTTGGAGCCGGATACCATATCCGACAGTCGAAAATTGCCATCGGCTCCGGCATGACCTGGGGCAAAGGCTTTTTGAATGGCACCCAAAATAAATTGCATTTCCTGCCCGAAAAGCACACCGATTTTATTTTTTCAGTTTGGGCGGAAGAGTGGGGTTTTGTCGGTTGCCTAGTCCTGCTTGTATTGTTTGCATTGCTAGTATCATTGGCGCTCCGTGTGGCGCGCAGGTCTAAGGATCGGTTCGGGTCTTTGCTGGTGGTCGGCATGACCGGGCTGATAATGTGGCAGGCGCTCATCAATATCGGAATGGTAATCGGCCTACTCCCGGTTGTGGGAATTCCTCTGCCTTTCGTCAGTTATGGCGGATCTTCGTTAATTACGCTGTGCTTTGCCATAGGCATCATTGAGAACGTGAGCATGCGACGCTACGTCTTTCAATCGCGCTAATATGACGTGTTCAATCCTTGGAAGTTCTATTTGTGATTTTTTTTACTTTTCCGCTTGCGAACCCAGCTTACTTATGCTAAGAGGTCGATGCTAAATCTTCACTTTGCCGTTGCCTTGGCAAACACAGGCGGTGCGAGCGGGGGGTATGAGGCACATCGACGGCGGCAAAATAAAACCTGGGCCCGATAGTAATATTGTTATTAATGTGCTTGGAGCGAGGAAGAGTAAAATGATCAACATCGACATCACACTTTTCATCCAGATGGTGAATTTTTTCATCTTGCTTTTTGTCATGAACATGATTCTGTATCGTCCGATTCGCCGGCTTGTTGCCCAGAGAAATCAACACATTAATGAGCAAGAGGAGCAGATTTCCAAAGCCGAGGCTGATGCTCTGGGGGCAGTCCGAGAATTTGACGATCAAATCCAGGCAGCCCGCAACCTCGGGCGGCAGAAAGTCCAAGATCTGAAAGAAGCTGCTTATCAACATGAAAAAGATTTACTGCAGCGAGCTGGAGAGCAGGCGTCTTTCAAGGTGCAAGAGATGCGTGACAAGGTGGAAAAGGACATAGGCGCGGCACGGGAACAACTGAGGTCGCAAGTCCAGGCATTCGCAAAAGATTTGGCGCAAAAGATTTTGGGAAGGAGTATTTAATGGAAAAGGAGGGCATGGGCACTAGCGCTATGAAAAAACACTTTGTATTTATTGTCCTCGTTACCGGAGTGCTCCTGGGCATGCAAGGTACTGCCGCTGCCTCCGAAGCCGGAGGCCATGCCTTGAATTGGAGCGATTTCCTTTTCAGAGTAATGAACTTTTCAATTATGGTGGCTATCCTGATAAAGCTTCTGAAAAAGCCGTTGAGCAAATATTTTACATCGAGACGGGAAGATATTCAAAAAATGCTGGCTGAGCTCGAGCTCAAGAAGCAAGAGGCAGAGCAAAAGAGCGCTGAATACAGAGCAAAACTGGCCGCGCTGGAGGACGAAACAAAGCAAATAGTCTCCGAATACGTTCAGGAAGGTGAAATCGAGAGAAGAAAGATTTTGGAGGCTGCTGAGCGCCAGGCTGAATACATTAAAGAGCAGGCGGAAATATCGATCCAGCAAGAAATCAAGGCCGCCAGAGAAAGTCTTCAGAAAGAGGTTAGCGAGCTCTCAGTGGCTGCCGCAGAGGATATGCTGCGAAAGAACATGCAGTCGGAAGATCAAGAGCGTTTAGTCCGGGACTTCATGACAAAGGTGGTGGAGGCGAAGTGAGAAATTTAGTTATAGCCAAACGTTATGCCAAGGCTTTGTTCAATTTGGGTTTGGAGCAGGGGCAAGTTGAACAATACGGGCAAGAGCTGGATGATTTTGTGCGGCTCTTCGGGGAGCTTCCAGAGCTGGCGGATGCCATTCAAAATCCTTTGTATCCGGAGGCTACCAGGATGAGCGTCTTTATGACGATCGCAGATAAGGTTGAGATGAGACCGATCATGCGTAGCTTTCTAAGGCTGCTTGTCGAAAAGAAGCGGGTTCAGAATCTGGGAGAAATCAAAGACTACTACCACAAATTGATCGATGAGCATGCCAATATTGCTCGCGCGCGGATCAAAGCAGCTACGCCTCTAGATGATCAATCGATCCAGGATATTGCCGCAAGCCTCGAAAAGATGACAGGGAAAAAGATCGCGATCGAGTTTGAGCAAGACCCGCAGTTGATTGGCGGAGTGCTGGCGGAGATTGGCGATTTGGTCTTAGATGGGAGTGTGCGGAGGCAGTTATTAAATATCAAAGAATCTTTGAAAAGGGGTGAGTTAG
>Ga0068714_10001162_pt1 | contig 41128 bp, 33 predicted proteins | sample MTBNYHSulfiMetaG_FD_62988 | JGI IMG/M metagenome (GOLD analysis project Ga0068714, IMG submission 62988) | Enrichment culture microbial communities from rom New York Harbor, USA that are MTBE-degrading - MTBE-NYH (New York Harbor Sulfidogenic)... | ecosystem: Environmental > Aquatic > Marine >... | reverse complement strand
TTCACTGTCGGCGACCTCGACATACACCCGCTTGGCCAGATCGGAGAAGGCGCCGTAGGTGACGCCGTTGCGCAACAGGATCCGCACCAGCGGACGCAGCAGCCGCAGGACGGCAGCAGCGAGGATATTGTGGGTGTCGGTGCTCATGGTTCGGCTAGTGTACTCTGCTCCAGCACAGGATCAGAACTGCCCGGCGGCCGGCTGGCCGCCGGGCCCGCCCTCACGCGACGGGAGGGTCCTCCCGTTCCAGCTTGGAGGCCACCAGGTCACCGTTGGCGTCGGTGTAGGCGTAGATCTCCACATAGTCGCCCGAGCGCAGGTCGTACAGGTCGAAATAGTGCTCGGCGTTGCCGCTCTGGCTGTCCTGCTTGATGGTATTGCCGGTCACGATGAAGACCTGCCCGCTCTGCAGGGTGACAGTGCCGCCGGCCACGTCGATGGACTGCACGAAGTCCCGGTATTCGGTGAGGCTGCCGTCGTCGCCCGCCTCGAGTTCCACCGAATAGGCGATCAGCACACCGTTGGCATCGATGAAGCCCTCGGCCTCAACCATGCGCCCGGCCATTGTGGCATCGACGGCGGTGATGTGGCTGTCGTCGGCGCTGGCATTGCCGGTGTCGATGGTCACCGGCTGGCCGTCGAGCATGAAATCGGTGGGGGAGCTCACCGACATGATCATCCCGCGCAGCTCCACTTCATCCCCCTCCGAGGCATCGACGCCGATACTCCCGTCACCCTCGAGTTCCACCCGGGTCGCTGCCAGGCTGAAGGTGCCGTCGCCGTTGTCGGTGGGGGCGGTGTCGGTCTTGACCTCCACGTACAGACCCTCCCAAACGGCGGGGTCCGCCGGCAGGGAATCGAGAACCGCACCGCCATAGTAGACAGTCAGGTTCCCTATCGCGAAGGTCGCGGTAAAGGGCTCGATGCCGGTGACGATACCCTTCAGCTCGATCTCGGAGCCCGGCGAGCCGGCCAGGTACGAGGCAAGGTCCGCCGCCTTGACCTCGATGCGGCTCGCCATGATGCTCCCCGTCCCATCGGAGTGACCACTCACTTCAACCACGTTGCCCGTCACGATGTCGGTCGCCGCGGCGATCGCGGGGACGTCGCTGTTGAATACGGTGAGTTTGTTGAGCATGACCGTCTGCCCCATGATGTTCATGGTGCCGGTCCCATCGGGAAGGATGCCGGTCACATCCATGACGATCCCTTCCAGCTCATCCGCATAGGTGATGGAGGTGGCGGTCCCTGTGGTGCCGTCCGGATTCACCGAACCCTGCACGCTTACCCGCATCCCCACATCCAGGTCGTAGTCACTGGAACCCGGTGCGCCGTCCACGCTGATGCTTGCACTGTTGCTGCTGTACTCCACGCCGTTCACATAGACACTGCCGAAACCGGTGATCACGCCCGTGATGGAACCGGAGGGCACCGACGAGACGCTCCCGCCACCGCTGTTGCAGCCCCCCAGAGCCACCGCTCCGCCCAGTACCAATGCACCCATCACTATCAAGATGTCGTTGTTGTTCATGGAAAAATCTCCCTTGCTCCAACGCCTGTTCCGGCACGCAGTACAGTTCGTTCGCTGGTGTCGGGCCTATAATTGGGATTAAATTCCCAATTCGTATTGGGAATACTATCCCAACACCGGCCATATGCAAGGCGGGCGCGGAAATATTTTCAAAACCGGGGAAATCGCACACAAAAAAAGGGGCCTTACGGCCCCTTTCTCTGAGCAAGGTCGGGATTCAGGCGGCGGCAAGGCGCTCCCAGAGGAGCAGTCCCCAGACTACGGCAACGTTCGTCAAGGCGATGAAGACCGCCGCCGAACCGATGTCCTTGGCCCGCCCGGAGAGCTCGTGGTGCTCGACGCCGACCCGGTCGACCACCGCCTCCAGCGCGGAGTTGATGAGCTCGACCAGCAGCACCAGCAGCAGGCTGCCGACGAGCAGCGCCCGCTCAACCGCCCCGTCACCCAGCCAGAGGGCCAGCGGCAGCAGCACCACCGCCGCCATCAGCTCGAGGCGAAACGCCTCCTCGTGGGTGACGGCGGCCTTTAGCCCCTGCATCGAATAGCCGGCAGCCTGCAAAACGTGTTTCAGGCCGCGGGTGCCGGGTTTGTTGATCTTGGCGCTCATGCCTCTTCCTGTTGCGCTTTCCACACCAGATCCAGTTCGCGCGCCGCCTTGACATCGTCCAGCCGTTTGACCGGCATGGTGTGCGGCGCGCCCTTGACCACCTCGGGGCTATGCTCGGCCTCCTGGCGGATCGCCACCATCGCGCCGATGAACTGGTCCAGGGTGGCGCGCTCCTCGGTTTCGGTCGGCTCGATGAGGAAGCACTCGGGCACCAGCATCGGGAAGTAGGTGGTCGGCGCATGGTAGCCGTAGTCGAGCAGGCGCTTGGCGAAGTCCATCGCGCTGGTGCCGTACTCCTTCGCCTCGCGCTTGAGGGTGAGGATGAACTCGTGGGTGGCACGCCGGTCGTCGAAGGCCATGGCAAAGCCCTGCCGCTTCAGCTCCGCCATCATGTAGTTGGCGTTCAGCGTGGCATACTCGGCCACCCGCACCATCCCTTCGGCGCCGAGCATGCGGGCGTAGATGTAGGCGCGCAGCAGGATGCCGGTGTTGCCCATGTGCGCAGAGAGGCGGCCGATCGACTGGGGCAGGTCGGCCTCCTCCAGCCAGCGGTAGACGCCGTTCTCCTCGCCCACCACCGGCAGCGGCAGGAATGGAAGCAAGCGCTCACCCACCACCACCGGGCCGGCGCCGGGGCCGCCGCCGCCGTGCGGGGTGGAGAAGGTCTTGTGCAGGTTCAGGTGCACCACGTCGAAGCCCATGTCGCCCGGCTTGACCTTGCCGAGGATGGCGTTGAGGTTGGCGCCGTCGTAGTAGAGCAGGCCGCCGGCCTGGTGCACGATGGCGGCGATCTCCTTGATGCGGCGCTCGAACACGCCGAGGGTCGAGGGGTTGGTGAGCATGATGCCGGCGGTGTGCGGTCCAACCGCCGCCTTGAGCTGCTCCAGGTCCACATCGCCGTTGTCGTCGGTGGGGATCTCGCGGACCTTGTAGCCGCACATCACCGCGGTGGCCGGGTTGGTGCCGTGTGCCGCGTCGGGCACCAGGATCTCGCTGCGCGCATCGTCGCCGCGGGCCACGTGGTAGGCGCGGATCATCGCCACCCCGGCGAACTCGCCCTGGGCGCCGGCCATCGGGGTGAGCGAGCACCCCTTCATCCCGGTCACCTCCTTGAGGATCTCCTGCAGGTCGAACAGGCAGGCGAGGATCCCCTGGCCGTGGGTCGCGGTGGGCGCCTTGGGGTGGCGGCCGAGGAAGCCGGGCAGCATCGCCAGCGCGTTCGAGCCGCGCGGGTTGTACTTCATGGTGCAGGAGCCGAGCGGATAGAAATGGGTATCGATGGAGAAGTTCTTCTGCGACAGCCGGGTGTAGTGGCGCACCACCTGCAGCTCGGAGACCTCCGGCAGATTGGTGCGGGATTTGCGGCGCAGCTGCTCGGGGATGTCCGAGACCTCCACGGCAGCGGGGCTCTGGGCGGCGTTGAGGCGGCCCGGTCTGGATTGTTCGAAAATCAGCATCTCATCGATACCTTGTTGTTGATGCATTAATCTGGATTGTTCACCGCGTAGGATGGGATACATCCCATCAGCGCTCTGGCCGCATATGACGGGATTAATCCCATCCTACAACGTCACCCTCAAAACCCGTGCTTGGCCGGATCCTGCGGCTTGAGCTTGGTGCACACCGGCTTGTCGCTGCGGCGCGAGATGATCCGCTCGAGGTTCTGGGCATAGCACTCGATATCGTCCGCGCTGCGGGTCTCGGTGGCACACACCAGCAGGGCATTGCCGAGCTCGGGGTAATCCTTGCCGAGGTCGTAGCCGCCGAGAATGTCCTGTACCGCCAGGGCACGCAGCACTTCGCCGACCGGCGGGGTGATGCGCAGCACCGCCTCGTGGAACACCGGGCGGTTGAAAACCAGCTCGACGCCGTCGATGGCGGTGAGGCGCTCGATGAGGGCGCGGGTGTTGGCGTGGCTCGCCGCGGCGACCCGCTCCAGTCCGCCGGCGCCGACGCTCGCCATGTAGATGGTGGCGGCGGCAGCCATCAGCCCCTGGTTGGAGCAGATGTTGGAGGTGGCCTTGGCGCGGCGGATGTGCTGCTCGCGCGCCTGCAGGGTAAGGGTGAAGCCGCGCTTGCCGTCGAGGTCGACGGTACGGCCGACGATGCGACCCGGCATCTGCCGCACGTGCTCCTGCTTGCAGCCCATGAAGCCGAAGTAGGGGCCGCCGGAGGCGAGCGGCGAGCCGAGCGGCTGGCCGTCGCCGCAGGCGATGTCGGCCCCCTTCCCGCCCCACTCGCCGGGCGGGCTGAGCAGCGCCAGCGCGGTCGGGTTGACCAAGCCGATCGCCAGCATGCCGTTGGCGTGAGCCCAGTCGGTCAGCGCATCGACCTCCTCGAGCACGCCGAAGAAGTTGGGCTGCGGGATCACCAGCGCGGCGAAGTCCTCGCCCTCGAACCGGGCCAGCGACTCGGGCAGGATGTTGCCGCCTTCGGTGCAGTAGGGCAGCTCCACCAGTTCGATGCCCTGGTTGTGCACGATGGTGTGCACCACCTTGCGGTAGTCCGGGTGCACCGTGGCGGGCATCAGGATGCGCTTCGATTTGGACTTGCGGTTGGCGCGCACCGCCATCAGCACCGCCTCGGCCAGCGCAGAGGCGCCGTCGTAGAGCGAGGCGTTGGCCACGTCCATACCGGTGAGCCCGGCGATCATGCTCTGGAATTCGTAGATCAGCTGCAGCGTGCCCTGGCTCGCCTCGGCCTGGTAGGGGGTGTAGGCGGTGTAGAACTCGCCGCGGGTGGCGATCTCCCACACCAGCGCCGGGATGTGGTGCTCGTAGGCGCCGGCACCGATGAAGCAGAGCGGCTGGCCGTCCTGCGCGGCGCGCTGCTGCATCAGCCGGCCGATGGCCATCTCGGTCATCCCCGCGGGGACGTTCTCCAGCCCCCGGGCGCGCAGCTCGGCCGGGATCTCGTCGAACAGCGCCTCGATGCTGTCGGCGCCGATGGCCGCCAGCATGGCTTTCACATCATCTTCGGTGTGCGGGATAAACGGCATGGTCTCGTATCTCAATAAACTCGCGCCGGCATCCCTGGCGCGATATCACAATCAATGCGCTTCTTCGGCGACCACAGCGGCATAGCCGGCGGCATCCAGCAGGCCGTCGATCTCGGCGGCATCCGCAGGCTGCATGCGAAACAGCCAGCCATCGCCGTAGGGATTCTGGTTGACGATCTCGGGACTGTCCTCGAGGGCGCTGTTTGCCTCGGTCACCTCGCCTGCGATGGGCGCGTAGACGTCGGAGGCGGCCTTGACCGACTCGACCACGGCGCAGTCTTCCTCGGCGGCCAGCTGGCGGCCGACCTCAGGCAGTTCGACGAACACCATGTCGCCGAGCAGCTCCTGGGCGTGCTCGGTGATGCCGACGGTCACGCTGCCGTCCGCCTCGCGACGCACCCACTCGTGGCTCTTGGTGTACTTCAGTTCAGCTGGAACGTTGCTCATTGTTTTTCTCCTTGTCAGGATATCTCTAATTCTTTACCACGAAGCACACGAAGAAACGATATTCAGGTATTGGGCCGGTAGTTTCCGTCGCTTCAACGACAACCAACCTTCGTGCTCTTCGTGTCCTTCGTGGTGAGTTGTTTTTAATTTACTTCAATCAATACCGCTTTGCCGTTGCGCACGAACGGCGGCTTGACGATGCGCGCCGCCAGCTGCTTGCCGCGGATCTCGACGCTGCAGCGGGTGGCATCGCCCGCCGGGATGCGCGCCAGGGCGATCGCCTTGCCCAGGGTCGGCGAGAAGCTGCCGCTGGTGATCTCGCCCTCGCCGAGCCCCTCGACGCTCACCTTCTGGTGGGCGCGCAATACGCCCTTCTCCTCGAGCAGCAGTCCGACCAGTTGCTGCGCAATGCCTGCGCTACGCTCGGCCTCCAGCACCTCGCGACCGATGAAGCGGCGGTCCTGCGGTTCCCAGCCGATGGTCCAGCCGAGACCGGAGATGAGCGGTGAGGTCTCCTCGTTCATGTCCTGGCCGTAGAGGTTCATGCCCGCCTCCAGGCGCAGGGTATCACGGGCGCCCAGTCCGCAGGGAGCCACGCCGGCCTCCAGCAGCGCGTGCCAGTAATCCTCGGCCTGCTCTTCGGGCAGCATGATCTCATAGCCGTCCTCGCCGGTATAGCCGGTGCGGGCGACAAACAGCGGGCCGCTCTCGGCGGCACAGAAACGGCCCAGGACAGAGACATCGGCGGCACGCGGGCCCAGCACCTGGTGCACCTTGTCGCGCGCCTCCGGGCCCTGCACCGCGATCATCGCCAGGTCGCTGCGCACCTCGACCTCAACATCGAAGGAGGGGGCGTGCTTGCGCACCCACTTGATGTCCTTCTCGCGGGTGCCGGCATTGACCACCACCCGGTACCACAGGTCGTCCATGTGGTAGATGATGAGGTCGTCGATCACCCCGCCGCGCTCGTTGAGCATACAGCTGTAGATCGCCTTGCCCGGCTGGCCATCGATCTTGGCCACGTCGTTGGCCATGAGGAAACGTAGCAGGTCGCGGGTCCTGGCGCCGCGCAGGTCTACCACGCACATGTGCGATACATCGAACATGCCGGCCGCGCGGCGCACCCGATGATGCTCCTCGATCTGCGAGCCGTAGTGGATGGGCATGTCCCAGCCGGAAAAATCGACCATCTTGGCGCCCTGCGCCACATGGGCCTCGTACAGCGGTGTTCTGTTACCCACGACCTGTTCTCCAAAATTTCAAAAAAAATCTACCGCAAAGGCGCAAAGTACGCAGAGGGCTTTGCATTCCACCACCCAGACAATTGGTGGTTTTTTTCATCATCCCATTCTGCAATTGAACCCTTTGCGTACTTTGCGCCTTTGCGGTGAAATTATTCTTCCGCGTGATAGGAACTGCGCACCATCGCGCCGGCCTTGACCCAGTCGAAACCGAGCGCCTTTGCCTTCTGCTCGTAGGCGGCGAAGGCGGCCGGCTCGATGTACTCCTTCACCGGCAGGTGGTAGCGGGTGGGGCGCAGGTACTGGCCCAGCGCCAGGCGGGTCACCCCCGCCTCGCGCAGGTCGCGCATCACCGCCTCGACCTCCTCGAAGGTCTCGCCCAGTCCCAGCATCAGCGACGATTTGGCCACCATCTGCGGCCGCTGCGCCGCCAGCTCCAGCATGCGCAGCGAACGCTCGTATTTGGCTCCCTTGCGCACCGTTTTGTAGAGCGAGGGGACGGTCTCCACATTATGGCCCCATACCAGGGAGCCGTCGTCGCCGATGGCTGCGGCCAGCAATTCGACCGCCTGCTCCTGGCAACCGCGAAAGTCCGGGGTCAACACCTCCAGCCCGAGTGCCGGCAAGGCTGCGCGCAGGCCGTGCAGGGTGGCGGCAAAGATGCCGGCCCCGCCATCGGGCAGGTCGTCGCGGTTGACCGAGGTCAGCACGAGGTACTCCAGCGCCATCGCCCTGACCGCCTCGACCAGCCGCCGCGGCTCATCCTCGTCCACGCCGTCGGGGCGCCCGGTCCTGACCGCGCAGAAACCGCAGGCACGGGTGCAGGTATCGCCCAGCAGCATGAAGGTGGCCGTGCCACGGCCCCAGCACTCGCCGCGGTTGGGGCAGCGCCCCTCCTCGCAGACCGTGGTCAGGCGGTTGCCGTGCACCCGCTGCGCGGTGTCGCTGTAGCCGCCGCCGGCCAGCGACTGGCGCACCCACGGGGGCATGCGCCCCACATTGGGCTCTGCCGAGTGGTCAAAGACCGGGATATGGATCTCTTTATTCGCCACGTACCAGCTGTCCTGACGTTGTCTTCAACAAAGCCACAGAGGGCTCATTTGCTTTTCGTCCCAACAAAAAAAAGGGGCGACGGAAGACCCTATGGTCTTTCGTCGCCCCTCTGTCCTGGCACCTGAGAGCTTTAGCCCCTTCGGTGGGCCGCCCTGCGCAGCCGCTCTCCAGAGTCAACCGAGCCCTGCGGTCCTTTGGCCTGAGCGATTCCGGGCGGGTTGCGCCTTCGGCGGTGGGCCTCGCGGCACCACACTCTCCCACAGGGGTCATGGTTGAGCGCGAACTATACCGCCGCCGGGGCAAAAAACCAACTGGAAAGTGACGAAAAGCCGTTCAATGTTCAAGGGTAACTACTCGCCCCCCAAAACAAAATGATCTCACCGCAAAGGCAGCTGATGTAGGTCGTAGGCCGGACATAGCGTAGCGGTGTCCGGCAGAACCTGCCCGATACCGCTACGCTATATCGGGCCTACCTCCTACCTCCACATCGGGCCCGCTGCACGCCCGCGTTTTCCTTTGCGTACTTTGCGCCTTGGCGGTGTGACGTTTTTCAGGGGTGAGTAGTTACGTTCAAGGTTTAAAGTTCAAGGAGGCGCACCCTGTCCCCCTTCCCTTCTGGGTAACCGATCCGCGCCAATTGCCAGGGAAGATTCTGAACCTTGAACCTTGAACCTTGAACCAACCTACCCAAACAGCTTGTACAGCGGGATCGGCTTCTCCACGCCGAAGCCCTGGACGTAGTCGATGCCGATCTGGCGCAGCGCCTGGTAGGTGAACTCGGTCTCGACGTACTCGGCCACGGTCTCCTTGCCCATGGCGTGGCCGATCTCGTTGATCGACTTGACCACGGCAAAGTTGTTGAGATTGGTGGCGATGTCCTTGACGAAGGTGCCGTCGATCTTGAGGTAGTCGATGGGCAGCGAGGTGAGATAGGCATAGGAGGAGGTGCCGGTGCCGAAATCATCGAGGGAGAACTTGCAGCCGGTCTCCTTGAGCTTTTTCATGAAGCGCGCGGTGTTGTCGAGGTTGCTGATGGCGATCGTCTCGGTCACCTCGAAACAGACCTTGGTGGCCGGGAAGCCGGGGGTCATCAGCTTGCTGGTGATATGCTGCATGAAGCGGTGGTTGCCGAGCGAGCTGCCGGAGAGGTTGATGGAGAGGGCACTGATGCGATCGAGCTTGTCCCGGTGCTCCTCCATCCAGTTGAGTACGTAGTCGACCACCCAGGAATCGATATCGTTGATGCGGTTATAGCGTTCGGCGGCAACGATAAACTCCTCGAGCGGCACCGCGTTCCCCTCCTCGTCGTGCACGTCGAGCAGTACCTCATAGTGCGGCCGTGCATTGATGGTCTTGTGTACGGGGTCGATACGCTGGCAGCGCAGCTGGATCAGGTTCTTGTCGAACAGCACGTTGATCCGCCCCACCCAGTCGAGAATATTGCCGCGGCTGGAGATCCGCTCGTTTTCCACATTGTAGATCTGGATGTTGTCGCGCCCCATGTCCTTGGCGGTAAAGGTGGCCGCGTCGACCGCGCTGAGCATGCGGCTGCTGCTGTCGCTCAGCTCATTGATTTCAGCCAGGCCGATACTGGCGGTAACCTTGAACTCGTTGTTCTCGCAAACAAAACGCATGTTGCGAATTGCATCATGTACCTCTGTCGCCAGCCTCAGTCCCTTGGTGCGGCTGCACTCGGAGAACAGGAGCCCGAACTCGTCGCCGCCGAGCCGGCCGATCACCGCCTCATCCTTCAGCGTATCCTGCAGCAGTTTGCCGACGTTGCCGAGCAGCACATCCCCTTCTGCATGGCCGCAGGCGGTATTGATGATATTGAAACGGTCGAGGTCGATGTAACAGAGCACATGGGTAGCCTTGCCGCCCTTGGCGCTGACAAAGGCCTCGTCCAGTACCCGGGTAAATGCCATGCGGTTGAACAGGCCGGTAAGCTCATCGTGCTGCGCCTGGTAGGAGAGCTTGTTATGCATGCTCTGCAGGAAATGGTAGGTGGCGCGCTCGGTGACCGAGAGCGACTTCTGATCCAGGCGGGAGAGCACTTTCATGTAGAGCAGATTGGCCACTTCGCCGAGGTCCAGGTCCAGCAGCTTATGCCCCACATTGTCGGCAAAGACGAAACGCGGCTTCTCCGCATCGTGCCACACCATCCTGGTCTGCAGCTCGCCGTGCTTTCCTTCACGGTAAGCGAAGGTTTCGCCATCCTGCAGCTCCCTGGCATCGAGCAGCATCAGCTCCCAGATATCCTCCGCCACTTCATCCGGTTTCTCCGCCTGGTAGATGTGCTCTTTCTGCAGCAACTTCGACATCAGTGCCGGCACATACTGGGTTTCCAGGGGAGTATCCGCACTGCCGTAGAGATGGGTGGAGATGGTCTGCAGCAGTCCCCTGTTTTTATCCTCGTCCTCGGAGACGATGGTGAGCATGCGCTCGATCCACTCCTGCAGCGCCGTATCGGACATACTCGCCTCCCTGGAGAAGGGAGGGGTCTCCATCAGGCGCGCATACAGCTGGTCGATGACATTCAGGTAGATCCGGTAGGCGTTGCTCTCCTCGCCGCTCTTCAGATAGGTGCGCAGCAGCAGGTTTTTCCAACCCGAGTCGAGGAGATCAAGCACCACCTTCGGCACTTCACGCTGGCCCAAGCGGTAGTTGAGCGCCTCCAGGATCGCCTGTCGCGCGCGATCCCGTTCACTCTCCGTATTGCACTGCGCTATCAGCTCGGCGACATTCTTCTCGTAACTCTCCCCGCTCGCCTCTTCGATGCGCTCAGCCTCGTTGATGGCCTCGACAAAGACGTTGGGATCGTGTTCGACCTTTTCACCGATCGCGCCAATCAGCTCGTCGATGCGGGCAGTGGCGGCCCTGGCGGCATCCGAGTCGTCGCCCTGCAGCAGATCGCCGATCCGCTCAAGTCGATTGAGCAGCAGCCTGGCCGGATGATGCTCGTCCTCCAGCAGGCTCTGGTCGAGCATGCCGGCCTTGAGCAGTGGAAGCTCGAGCCGGGAAAACCACGGTTTGGCCTGCTCGGGCACCAGCCGGTCCTGCAGAATGGAACTGACCAGTCCGCCGACATAGGAGACCGCTTCGCTGTCTGTCTGGCTGAGTGCCCTGCCCTCCTCCCCGGTCAGTTCACCGATCTTCTGCTGCAGGTAGGTCGCGTGCCCGACCGAATCCACCGCTTCACGCTCCAGCTGCTTCATTGACTGTTCCAGCTGGCCGAGTGCCTGCATCACCTCGCCGCTGGAGTAATAACCGGTCAACGGCACGCCGCCGTTAGGCTGAGGCAGGGTCTCCCGCTCCAGGCGCATCAGTTGCTGCACGCCGTGGTAGGGAATATGGGCAGAGGGCTTCCCACCGTGGGCGGCGGCGCCTCCCGCACTGGCGGCGACCGCCCCCGCCCGCGGTGCAGAGAAGGCCGCAGGGCGGGCATAGCTGATGGGGGTCAGCTCCGCTCCCGCAGAGGGTGCTTGCTGCGGCGTCTCTCCACCGGCGAACTCCTGCATCCGGGGAGGCGCATCGGAGTAGCCCCTCAGCGCCGCCTCGCTTGGGCGGTAGCCCAGAGAGGGGGGAGCGTAACCGCCACCCGCTGGCGTTGCCCGGTAGTCCACTGCAGCTCCCGGCCCGTAAGCCTCCTCGGGTGCCGCCAGATCGGGAACAGGCCCTCTCGGTCCCGGCACCCCGGGCCGCCTGATGATCTCGAGCTTTTTGGATATCTCCGGCACGATACCGGCCTCTTTCAGCAGGGTGTTGAGTGCACCGTACAGTGTCGCCAGGCTCTCGTGCAGCAGATGCTCCAGCAGCGAGAAGATCACCGTCTTCGCCTCATCCTCCAGGATCAGGTGGTCAATCGCCTCGTGGAATGCCGAGGCAATGACGAACGGGCCGGCCGGATTGTTCTCGAGCGTGACGTGATTGACCGACACGGCCTCGAAACGGATCGCCAGTGACTCGAGATCCTCCTCCAGCGACTCCTCCAGTTTTGCCGCGATGGCGCGAACCGCCAGCCACTTGTCCAGCTCTTCCGACTCGACCAGCGTCAATTCGCCCTGCGACTCTTCCTGCGGGGAGAAGGTGCCGCGGAATCCGGGACTCGAGAGGAGCTCAAACTGCTGGTTGAGCAGTTCCAGGAAATCGCGGCCGATTTTCTCCTGCCCCTTGCGCAGCTCGTTGATCGCACCGAAATAGGCCGACTGCTGGGTATTGGTTTTCGCCTCGCCGGCCGCATCCAGCAGCGCCTCCTTGCTCCTGACAAAAAAGTCCCGCAGCAGCTGCTCCATCTGTGCATCGGTCTTTTCCCTGCAACGGAGGATGACCTCGGCAACGAGCTGGCTGCCGTAGGCCTGCCCCCCGTCAGGGGTCGCCGCCGCCTGGCGGCTGGCGGCGGTCTGCCGCTCGGCCAACTCAGAGAGGACGGCGATCGCAGCCGGATTCTTTTCGATAAAGGCGATACCGAAACCGTTTTCGGCCACCCGCGCAACCTTGCCGGTAAGATGCTGCCGCGGCGAGCGGGGCACCAGGGGGTTGCTGAATTCGATCTGTATCAGGTCTTCCCGGCCAACTGCGGCCTTGGCGGTCGCATCCCCGCCACAAAGCAGGTAGATCCCGTTGGCGCAAAAGTCGCGAATGGTGCAGAGCCGAAAGAGGTTGCCGGGAAAGGTGACTGCAACATCCAGGGTCACCGGGAATCGTGGGGCAAGACGCTTATTCACAGATACACTCCATGTGGCAACTCTGGCTGCCGGAACAACGGGGCAAAAGGCGATTGCAGCAGGAAACGATCACTATCCTTACTCCCCTTACTGGTGTGAGTATAAACACTATCCGGCAAAAGAAAAAAAGCTGGCCGGGATGCGGCAGGAGCGCGCTTCCCGAACAGACTTATGCTGCAATACTGCGCAACAGACGCCCGACACTCAGCCCCTGCACCAGGATGGAGAACACCACCACCACGTAGGTGATGGCCAGGATGGCATCGCGCTCCGGCCCGATCGGCAGCGACAGCGCCAGAGCGACCGAGATCCCCCCGCGCAGGCCGCCCCAGGTGAGCACCTTCACCGCATTGGGGCTGAACGGGCGATAGCGACGCATCAGGGAAACGGGGATACCCACACTGATAAAGCGTGACAGCAGCACCAGCGGGATCAACAGCAGCGCCGCCAGCAGGTACTCCTCATGGAAGGTCAGCGCCAGGACCTCCAGGCCGATCAGCACGAACAGCACCGCATTGAGGATCTCGTCGACCAGTTCCCAGAAGGTATCGAGATGCTCGCGGGTATTCTCCGACATCGCCATCATCCGGCCCTGGTTGCCGATCAGGAGTCCTGCCACCACCACGGAGATGGGTGCCGAGACATGGATGACATCGGCAATCGCGTAGCCGCCCATCACCAGCGCCAGGGTGATCAGGATCTCCACCTGGTAGTTGTCCACCGAGGCCAACATGCGGTAGGCGAGCCAGCCGCTCGCCAGGCCGAACACCAATCCGCCGAGCGCCTCCTCGGCGAACAGCAGCGCCACCTCAGAGGTGCTGACCTCGCCACTGGTGGCGATGCCGAGCAGGACCAGGAAGATCACCACGCCCACGCCGTCGTTGAACAGCGACTCGCCGGCGATCTTGGTCTCCAGGCTTTTCGGCGCACCGGCGCTCTTGAGGATCCCCATCACCGCGATAGGATCGGTGGGCGAGATCAGCGCACCGAACAACAGGCAGTAGATAAAGCCGATCTCGACGCCCAACAGCCCGAACAGCCCCCAGGCGAGGATACCGATGAGAAGGGTCGAGGCGAGCACACCGAAGCTCGCCAGGATGCCGATGACCCACTTCTGCCGGGCCAGGTCTTCGAGGTTGACGTGCAGTGCCCCGGCAAAGAGCAGGAAGCTCAGCATGCCGTGCAGCAGGGTCCGGTTGAAGTCGACGCCATCGAGCACGTGCCGCGCCCAGTCGGCAGGAAAGGTGAGCCCGGCAAGGTCCAGCCCCAGCAGCGCCAGGGAGACCAGCAGGGCGATGAGCATCAGGCCGATGGTGGTGGGCAGGCGCACATAGCGGTGATTGATGTAGCTGAACACCGCAGCCAGGCTGAGCAGCAGCGCTGCGATCTGCAAGACATCCATTTCTTTCCCCTACAGCGGCAGGCCGCGAGAGAGGCGCGGCAGGTCGCCGGAGAGCCCCATCGCACGGCGGATCATCATGTTCTTCACCGGGCCGGCATGGTCGGCGAGGCTCAGCCCCAGGTTGCGCAGCAGGCTGAGCGGGGTGTTGTCGTTGCTGAACAGGCGCTTGAAGCCGTCCATTGCCGCCATCACCGCTACATTGTCCGCCTTGCGCCAGCGCTCGTAGCGGCGCAGCACCCCGAGCTCACCGATATCCTGTCTCTTCGCGTGCGCCTCGAGCAGCACCTCAGCCAGGGCGGCCGCGTCGGAGACGCCGAGATTGAGCCCCAGGCCGGCCAGCGGATGGATGGCGTGGGCGGCATTGCCCACCAGCACCAGCCGTTCGGCACAGTAGCTGTTGGCATGGCGCAGCAGCAGCGGGAAGCCGCCGCGCGGCCCGGTCGACTCCATCCGGCCGAGGGTGTCGCCGAAGGCCTGCTGCAGCTCGTCGAGGAACTGGCTCTCGGGCATCTCCACCAGCTCGACCGCCCGCTCGGGCGAGGTCGACCAGACGATGGAGCTCAACCCCTGCGGCAGCGGCAGAAAGGCGAGCGGACCGCTCGGCATGAATCGCTGCCAGCAGGTGTCCCGGTGGTGCTTCGAGGTCTTGATGGTCGCCACCACTGCGGTCTGCTCGTAGGGCCAACCGGTGGTGGTGATGCCGGCCTGCTCGCGCACCCAGGAGTTGGCACCGTCGGCGCCCACCACCAGCCGGGCGCTCAGCTGGCGGCCGTCCTCCAGGGTGAGCACCGCGCTGTCGGCATGACGTACCAGGCTGGCCACCCGGGTCGGGCAGAGCAGCTCGACATTGCCGAACTCGGCCATGCGCTCCAGCAGCGCGGCGAGGATCACCCGGTTTTCGATGATATGGCCGAGGTTGGCCTCGCCGATATCGGCGTTATCGAAATCGATCGAACCGGAACCGGTGGCATCCCACACGTGCATGTGGCTATAGGGGGCGACCCGGCGGCGCACCATCCCCTCCCAGGCGCCGATGCCGGCAAAGGCCCTCTCGGTGGCGCGGGTGATGGCGCTGACGCGGATGTCGAACTCCTCCTCCGGCCACGCCATCGGCGCCACGGCGCTCTCGATCACGCCGATGCGCAGCGCCGTATCGCCCAGCGCGCAGGCCAGGGTCGCGCCAACCATGCCGCCGCCGACGATCAGGATATCGAAGTCCATGGGTTGCTCCCCTCTCAATTGTCACGTGTCCAAAAAACCAAAAAGGCCTAAACGCAAAGGGCGCACGGCACGCCCTATTCCGCGTCCACCCGAGAAACCTTTGCGTTCTTTGCGTCTTTGCGCCCTTTGCGTTGAAAATTTTTTTTATTCCTGCCCCATGTGCGTCAACGGCAGCCCGAGCGCCAGGCGCGGCTGGCGGCCGTTGACCCCCATCGCCTGGCGGGTGAACAACCGGCGCACCGGCGGCACGAGGTCCATCGCAACCATGCCGAGGTTGCGCGCCGCCACCAGCGGGCGAAGATCGCTGGAGAAGGTGCGCGCCAGGCCGTCGGTAAAACCCATCACCCGGATGTAGTCGGGACGGCGCCACTCGGCGTAGCCGCGCAGGGTCTCCATGCTGCCGGGGTCGCCGCCCTGTTGTGCCGCTACGGCGAGTACCTCGGCCAGCACCGCCACATCGCGCAGCCCCAGGTTGAAACCCTGCCCGCCCACCGGGTGGATGAGGTGGGCGGCGTTGCCGATGAAGGCGAGGCGCGGGCGCACGTGATCGCGCACGTACTGTAGTTTGAGCGGGTAGGCGCAGCGCGGCGTGACCGAGAGCAGCCGGCCGGCGCGGCGGCCGAGGCGTTTTTGCAGCCGCTCGAGGAAGGCCGCATCGTCCAGCGCCAGGTGCTCGGCCACCTCGTGGTCGTGCACGGTCCACACCAGCGACCAGCGCCGCTCGCCCTCCGCGGCACCCTCCATCCATGACGGCGCGGTATTGGGAAGCATCGCCAGGGGGCCGCTTTCGGTGAAGCGCTCGTAGGCGACGTTGCCGTGCGGGCGGTCGCTCACCACGTTGGCGATCACCGCGGTCTGGCCATAGCCGAGATCGAAGGTACGGGCGCCGAGGCGCTCGCGCACCGTGGAGCGGCCGCCGTCGGCGGCCACCACCAGCCGGGCGTGCAGTTCGCGCTGCGTGCCCCGCTGCTCGATGGTGACCCGGGCGGCGTCCCCGTCGATGACGATATCGCTGAGGCGCGCCGGACAGAACAGTTCCACGTTGGGCAGCGCGGCGAGATCGCTGGCCAGGGCACGGCCGATCACCGCCGCCTCGGCCACATAGCCCAGCGCCTCGACCCCCTCCTCATCGGCCTCCATGCGGGTGGCGCCGAAGTGGCCGCGGTCGGAGACCTTGATGGTGCGGATGGCCGTGACCCCCTCCCGCTCCATCGCCGCCCACAAGCCCATCCCCTCGAAGATGCGCCGCGAGCCCCAGGAGAGAGCGATGGCGCGGGAGTCGTAGCTCGGCTGGTCCGCGTCGTGCAGCGCCACCGCCTCGACCAGGCCGATGCGCAGGCCGCTGTCCTTGAGCGCGTGGGCCAGGCTCGCCCCGACCATGCCGCCGCCGATAATGAGAATGTCGAAATCCATGTTTATCCCTTTAATTCACCACGAAGCACACGAAGGGCACGAAGTTTTTGATCATACATCACAGTTCCCACTAAAGGCCGGGCAGTATCAGCCTGGATTAACCATGAAGGCAGGAACTCATCAGCCGCCGAGAGAGCGCATGGGGCACACGGCCACTCGGATATACCGGCGGAAGCACCCCTCACCTTCCGTGTATCACCAGAGAGCAGTGGCGACATGATTCCCTTCGTGCTCTTCGTGCCCTTCGTGGTTAAATCCTGTTTATTCCTTCCTTTTGCGCAGGCTCCCGCCCGCCATGATGGCCTCGATCTCGTCCGGTTCCTTCGGCGCATCGCGGCTCAGCACCTCGCAGCCGTCGGCGGTCACCAGCACATCGTCCTCGATGCGGATGCCGATGTTCCACCACTTTTTCGCCACCCCTTTGCTGCCTTCGGCCACGTAGAGACCCGGTTCGATGGTCAGCACCATGCCCGGCTCCAGTTCGCGCCAGGCGTCGCCCACCTTGTAGTCGCCCACATCGTGCACATCCATCCCCAGCCAGTGGCCGGTGCGGTGCATGAAGACGCTGCGGTAGGCCTCGCTCTTGATCAGGCTCGGCACACTGCCCTTGAGCAGCCCCAGCCTGACCAGGCCGCGGGTCAGCACCTTGACTGCCGCCTGGTGGGGATGATTCCAGTGGTTGCCCGGGCGCACCTGCGCGATGGCGGCGTAATTGGCCTCCAGCACCAGCTCGTAGAGGGCACGCTGCGCCGCACTGAAACGGCCGTTCACCGGGAAGGTACGGGTGATGTCCGAGGCGTAGCACTCGAGTTCGCAGCCGGCGTCGATGAGCAGCAGGTCGCCGTCCCTGAGTGGCGCGTCGTTCTCGGTATAGTGCAGGATGCAGCCATTGGCGCCGCCGCCGACGATCGCCGGATAGGCCTGGAAGCGGGCGCCGCCGTGCATGAACTCGTGGCGCATCTCCGCCTCGATCTGGTACTCCATCATCCCCGGCCTGCAGCTCTGCATCGCCCGGATGTGGGCGCGGGCGGAGAGCTGCGCCGCCTGCCTCATCACCTTGATCTCGGCAGCGCTCTTGTACAGGCGCATGTCGTGCAGTTGGTGGTCCAGGTCGATGAACTCGCCCGGGGTGTGCACCCCGGCGCGGGATTTCTTGCGCAGCAGGTTGATCCAGTCCATCACCTGGCGGTCGAAGTCCTGGTTGCAGCCCATGGCGTAGTAGACCCGCTCGCGGTTCTCCAGCAGACCGGGCAGGATCTCGTCGATGTCGCTGATGGGGAAGGCGTCATCGGCGCCGTACTGAGCCATCGCCCCCTCCAGCCCGGCGCGACGGCCGTGCCAGGTCTCCATCTGCGGGTCGCGCTCGCGGCAGAAGAGGATGAACTCGCCGTGGGGCCGTCCCGGCACCAGCACCGCCACCGCCTCCTGCTCCGGGAAACCGGTCATGTAGAAAAAATCGCTGTCCGGCCGATAGGCGTACTCCACATCCCGGTTGCGCTGGCGCACCGGGGAGCTCGGCAGGATGGCGATGCTGTCGCGGCCCATGGCCTGCATCAGGCGCTTGCGGCGCCTGGCAAATTCGGTTTTGTTCATAGGGTGATTATGCCAGAGTTTTAACCGGGTTCGAGGTGGCACATTGTGCCAGCAGTCACCTCGCGAGGGTAGGAGCGGCATCCTGCCGCGATTTGCCTGTGGCGTCTCCGCCCGTTCGCGGCTGGAAGCCGCTCCTGCCCCCAACGACATCGCAGGAGCGGCATTCCTGCACCGATTCAGTGAATGGTCAGGCCTTCGCGCGGCGGCGCGATGGTCGGGTGCAGCTCCTCGTTGATCAGCAGCACCCCGGTGCGCACATACTCGAGCAGCTCCAGAAAGGAACCCTCATCCTCCTCGTCGCCGTCAAGTTCGTAGCTGCCGGCGCGGGCGATCTCCACCAGGTCGCGCAGGATCTCACCGCTGTCACCGGGCATCTTTTCCAGATCGGTCAGGCCGCCGGCACTCATGCCGAGCAGGAAGCCCTGACACCACTCCCCCAGCGAACCGATGCGCTCCTCCACCGAGGCCTCCTCATCCGGCAGCAGGGGATGGAAATCCAGGAGGGTGTCGTTCAACGACTTGCGGGTCTGCTCATAGAGAGCCTTGAAGGTATCCAGCGCCTCCCGGGCCAGCAGGTCGTTGGGGTCGAGTGAGCTGGCGATATACGCAAGCCACTCCTCGGCTTTCATATCGCCTTTGGCGCACAACAGTCCGGTCAGGGTACCGTGGCACTCCTCCGCCTCCATCTCCGTCTCCACCAGCTCCAGTGCCGCATCGACCCTGGCGATCATGTCGCTTGCTTCGCTCATACCATTCCTGTTCCTTGATCAGTGCCTTGCTCCCGCTAGTGTAGCGGATCAGCCCCGGACGTGGGCGCTATAACTCCCAAGTAGCATGACATTGACCGGTTTTCTCCGCCGCTCTATAGTGAAGCGATGATGTGCCCGCCATAATGGTGATGGCGCGAGCAGGACAGAAGACAGACCGAAAACGATGGATGCAATGGAGCTCAAACATCTCGAGCGCCGTGTGGACGAACTGCTCCAGCGGCTCACTGCGCTGAAGAGCGAAAATCGCTCGCTGCGCGAAAGCCAGTCGGCCCTGATCTCCGAGCGGGCCCGGCTTATCGAAAAGACCGAACTGGCCCGCAGCCGGGTCGAGGCGATGATCACCCGTCTGCGGGCAATGGAGCAGGATTCATGAGCGGAGACATTCGTCAGGAGCAGATCCACCTCCTGGACAAGGAGTACACCGTCGCCTGCCCCCCGGGTGAACGGGAAGGGCTGCTGGAGTCGGCCCGGCTGCTCGACGGCAAGATGCGCGAAATCCGCAATCGCGGCAAGATCGTGGGCAACGAGCGCATCGTGGTGATGGCCGCGCTGAACGTGATCCACGAGTTGCTGCAGGGACAAAACGGCGGCCACAGGGGCTCGAAGGAGCTCGAGGTGCGTCTGCGCATGATTCAGGACAAGATAGAATCTGCATTGGAGCAGGAAGACCGGCAACTAATGTTGTAAACTGTTCACAGGGTATCTCCTGCGGTGCCCGCTTTGTGCGCTGGGTATTTTCTTGAGCCTAATCTCTACCCAGGGGTCAAATGCTACTACTGTGTGCATGTCCGCTCTGCGGAAAGCCTGATGTGGTGGTTGCCGTCCCCACTTGAACCTCCGGTTCAAGAACGAAAGCGCCGGCGGCACATGCGGGGGATATCCTCTTCATTTATATGATCACTGACCTCCCCCGTGAAACAGCACAGAAATGAGCTGCGCCGCTCGATGCGGCAACAGCGTCGCGCCCTGACGCCACAGCAACGCCGTGATGCCGCGCTGGCGCTGGATCGGCTGCTCGGCCGCCATCCACTGTTTCTGCGCAGCCGCCACATCGCCTTCTACCTGGCCAACGACAGCGAGATCGACCTGGTCCCGCTCATCCAGCGCGCCTGGTCCATGGGCAAGCGCTGCTACCTGCCGGTACTCAGCCCGCTCTATCACAACCGCCTCTGGTTCGCCCCCTATCACGACGAATGCGAGCTGGTGCTCAACCGCTTCGGCATCCCCGAGCCGATCGGCAACCAGGCCGAAATGCGCCCGGCCTGGTCCCTCGATCTGGTGCTGACCCCGCTGGTCGCCTTCGATGCGGACGGCAACCGCCTCGGCATGGGCGGCGGCTACTACGACCGGACCCTCGCCTATCTCTCCCGGCGCCGCTACTGGCGCAAGCCCCACCTGGTCGGCACCGCCTATGCCTTTCAGCAGGTAGAGCGTCTCCCCCACGAACCGTGGGATGTCCCGCTGCACGGGGTGGCAACCGACTCCCTGCTGCTGCTGCCCGGCAACGGGCGGGGGCGGCAATAAAAAACCCGCCGGAGCGGGTTTGATATGGATATTGGCGTTCAGACGTTATTTGACGTAATAGCTCGCCTGGGTCTGAACCGGCCGGCTGTCGACGTTCATCATGCCATAGGCCAGCTCGGTAACCAGCACCCCCATGCCGATCAAGACGGCAAGCGTGACGAGCAGATCAGGTTTCTTTTTCACTTCTGCTTCTCCTTCGTCCACTCCCCGGTAAAGCAATCTGTGGACGTACTCGGTTGCAACATGGACGCGTTTGCGGGCAATCATTAACCCATAGCTGGAATGGTTTTTCTTTGATCCGAATCACAAAAGGTTACGAAAATGTCATATTGGTTGATGAAATCGGAGCCGGATGTCTTCGGTATCGAGCATCTGGAGAGAAGACCCGACAAGACCGAGCACTGGGATGGGGTACGCAACTACCAGGCACGCAATTTCATGCGCGACGGCATGAAGAAGGGTGACAGGGTGTTCTTCTACCACTCCAATTGCAAGGAACCCGGCATCGTCGGCATCGCCGAGGTGGTACGCGAGGCCTATCCGGACCACACCGCCTTCGACCCCGAGTCAAAATACCACGACCCGAAAAGCACCCCGGATAACCCGCGCTGGTACATGGTGGACATCCGTTTCGTGCGCCGCCTGAAACGAACCATCTCCCTGCAGGAGTTGAAGGGGCATGCGGAGGCATTGCCCGGCTTCCCCCTGCTGGCCAGGGGGAGCCGGTTATCGGTGATGCCGGTGAGCGAGGAGGCGTGGGAGTATATTCTGGGGCTGGAATAGGCCGCACCGCCGAATGATGGGATTCATCCCATCCTACAAACCCGGCCGCGTCAGCGATACCGGTTTCAGCGCGGGAAACAACGGATAAACCGAATACCCGCTCTCCTCCAACCTGGGAGAGGCTCGTACGTAGGATGTGATGCATCCCATCAATGCTCAGCACAGAAACAACGGATACACCGGATTCCCGCTCTCCTCCAACCTGGGAGAGGCACGTACTTAGGATGGGATGCATCCCATCAATGCTCTTCAGCGCAGAAACAACGGATACACCGGATTCCCGCTCTCCTCCAACCTGGGAGAGGCACGTACGTAGGATGGGATGCATCCCATCAATGCTCTTCAGCGCAGAAACAACGGATACCCGGATTCCCGCTATCCTCCCATCTGGGAGAGGCTCGTACGTAGGATGGGATGCATCCCATCAATGCTCTTCAGCGCAGAAACAACGGATACACCGGATTCCCGCTCTCCTCCCACCAGGGGTAGGCCAACTGCTCGAGAAAACCAGCAAACGCCTCGTTCTCGCTCTGCGGCACCTGGATGCCGCACAACACCCGCCCGTAGGCCGCGCCGTGGTTGCGGTAGTGGAACAGGCTGATATTCCAGTGCTGGCCGATGTGGTCGAGAAAACGCAGCAGTGCGCCGGGACGCTCCGGGAACTCGAAGCGCAGCAGCCGTTCATCGCTAACCGTTGAGCGGCCGCCGACCATATAGCGGATGTGCAGCTTGGCCATCTCGTTGTCGCTCATGTCGAGCAGCGGGTAGTCGCGCGAGGCGAGCAGGGCGACCAGTTCATCCTTCTCCTTGCGCCCGCGGGCCATCTGCACGCCGACGAAGACGTGGGCATCGTTGTTATCGGCGTAGCGGTAATTGAACTCGGTGATGGCGCGCTGGCCGAGTGTTTCGCAAAACTGGCGGAAGCTACCGGGGCGCTCGGGGATGGTCACCGCCAGCAGCGCCTCGCGACGCTCGCCAAGCTCGGCCCGTTCGGCCACGTGGCGCAGGCGATCGAAGTTGATGTTGGCGCCGCTGTCGATGGCGATAAAGGTCCGCTCCGTGCACCCCTCGCGCTCGATGTATTTCTTCAGCCCGGCGACCGCCAGCGCCCCGGCCGGTTCGGCGATGGAGCGGGTATCCTCGAAGATGTCCTTGATCGCCGCGCAGATCTCGTCGGTGCTGACCAGCAGCACCTCGTCCACATACCTGCGCGCGATGCGAAACGGCTCTTCGCCGACCTGGCGCACCGCCACCCCGTCGGCGAAGATGCCGACCTGATCCAGCACCACCCGCTCGTCGGCCTTGAGCGCCTCGTACATGCAGGCGGCATCCTCGGGCTCGACACCGATCACCTTGATCTCGGGGTAGAGGTACTTGATATAGGCGGCCACACCGGCGATGAGGCCGCCGCCGCCGACCGGCACGAACACCGCATCGATGTGGCCGCTGTGCTGGCGCAGGATCTCCACCGCCACCGTGCCCTGCCCGGCGATCACCTCCGGGTCGTCGTAGGGGTGGACGAAGGTGCGTCCCTCCTCCTCGGCCAGCAGTTTGGCGTAGTCGGCCGCATCGTTGTAGGTGTTGCCGTGGAGGGTGATGCGGGCGCCGAGGCTGGCCACCGACTGCACCTTGATCTCCGGCGTGGTCATCGGCATCACGATCAGGGCATCAATGCCGAGACGGCTCGCCGACAGGGCCATGCCCTGGGCATGGTTGCCGGCCGAGGCGGCGATCACCCCGCGCTCACGCTCGACGGCGCTCAGGTTGGCCATGCGGTTGTAAGCGCCACGCAATTTGAAGGAGAAGACCGGCTGCAGGTCCTCGCGCTTGAGCAGGACATTGTTGCCGAGGCGGGCGGAAAGCGCGCGGGCGGGCTCCAGCGGCGTCTCGATGGCGACGTCGTAGACCCGGGCGGTGAGGATGCGTTTGATATAGTCACTTAACATCGGCATAACATAACCCGGATACCTGGCAAATTCGAGAGATGATCGCGAAGGATTCTCTATTTTCTCAAGACAGAAGCTGCCACAGAGGGCACAGAGTACACAGAGAAAGAAAGCCAGGTCCCCTTTGAGCTTTATGCTCGGCTCTTTTTTCGAATAATATCGCCATGAGATAGAGCTCCACGTACCACCTTCTCTGTGCCCTCTGTGCCCTCTGTGCCCTCTGTGGCTTCAAGTTTTAGGATGGGCAAAGCTTGCGTGCCCATCATTTGACCTCTGTGGCTTGATCCGCTCGCTTGCTGCTAAAATGGCGCCATTGCAACGAATAACGACAAGAGGATTAGAATTCCATGGCTATGACCCAGGATGAAATGAAACAGGCCGTTGCCCGCGCCGCGCTGGAGTACGTGGTGCCGGACACCATCATCGGCATCGGCACCGGCTCCACCGCCAACTTCTTTATCGACTGCCTGGCGGAGATGAAGGGGCGGATCGAGGGCACGGTGGCCAGCTCCGAGGCGAGCGCCGCGCGGCTCAAGGGTCATGGCATCCCGGTCTACGACCTCAACTCGGTCAACGAACTCTCGGTCTACGTGGACGGCGCCGACGAGACCAACCGCTACTGCCACCTGGTCAAGGGCGGCGGCGGCGCGCTGACCCGCGAGAAGATCGTCGCCGCGGTGGCGAAGAAGTTCGTCTGCATCGTCGACAGCACCAAGGTGGTCGATCTGCTCGGCGCCTTCCCGCTGCCGGTCGAGGTGATCCCGATGGCGCGCAGCTATGTCGCCCGTGAACTGGTCAAGCTTGGCGGCGAGCCGGTCTACCGCGAAGGGTTCGTCACCGACAACGGCAACGTGATCCTCGACGTGCACAACCTGCAGATCATGAACCCGGTGGAGCTGGAGCAGAAACTCAACAACATCACCGGCGTGGTCACCAACGGCCTGTTCGCCATGCGTCCGGCCGATGTAGTACTGGTCGGCAGCGAGTCCGGGGTGACCACCCTGTAGGATGGGATTAATCCCATCAGCGCAGGCGCAACTGTTGATGGGATGCATCCCATCCTACGGCCTTTCCCGGCGCTAACGCCTCTCGGCGAAGGTTCACCCACGGGAGTGGGCTCCTGCAAAACAAAAACGCCGCCCTGGAAGGGGCGGCGTTTTTTTATTGCCTGCGCGGATTCTCAATCCCGATAGTGCGGGTCCTTCCAGCACCTGGGCAGTTCCTCACCGGAGGGAAACTGCAGGCTGTCCTTGTGGAATTCCGTCGGCTCGGGCATCTCCTCGCCGGCATGATAGCGACCCTTGACGAAGGGGATATTCGGATCGATCAGCCCCTCCATATCCAGGACCTCCAGTACCTCGCCGTTTTCCTTGTTTTTCAGAAACATCGCAATTCCCCCTTGCTTACATGTCAGCCATTTCGAGGTCGGCGATCACTGCGTCGATCCCCGCCTTGGCGCACTTTTCATCGGTCTCGCCGGAGGGGGCGCCGCTCACGCCGACACCGCCGAGAATGGTTCCACCCGCATTGATCGGCAGACCGCCGGCACTCATCACCAGGCCATCGATCTTGCCGACCGCGAACGGGGTCTTGAAGCGGTTCTCCAGCGCCGAGGTCGGGCTGTTGAAGGACATCGCGGTATAGGCCTTCTGCTTCGAGATGGTCAGGGTCAGGTCCATCGCCAGCACGTCGCGCAGCACCGCCTGGGCATGGCCGCCGCGGTCCACCACCGTCACGGCGATCTGCACCCCCTCCTTGCGGCACTGCTCGATCGCCCCCTGGGCGATCTGCAGCGCCATCTCCATGCTCAGGCGCTTGATCGGGATAATCGGCGGATTTTCGGCCTGAACGGAACCGCTCAGCAGGGCGATGGACATGGCTCCGAAAAGCGGGACGAGCTTCTTCTTCATTCGCGGACTCCTTCGGTGGTTATTGTTGTGCGCTTTCCATTCATCTTAGCGCAGCTTTGACCGGAGGACGACATGGAGGTTTTGCAGGTTGCAGGGTAGGCCGGACATAGCGAAGCGATGTCCGGTAGCACGATCGTAGGATGGGATGAATCCCATCATTGCATCGACCCAGGCAGCATTTGATGGGATACATCCCATCCTACCGAAACCGCTAGAGCAGCACGCGCTCGATGCCGCCGTTTTTCGCCCGCTCGATGAAGCGCTGTTGCCAACCCTCGCCGAGCTGGCGGTTGGCCAGTTCGACCACGATGTAATCGCTCTCGATCCCGGTGGCGTCGGTGTAGCGGGAGAGCCCCTGCTGGCAGGCGGGACAGGAGGTGAGGATCTTCACCTCGCCCCTGGTCTTCTGCTCGCCGGTGTAGCCGGCGATGCCGGCGCGCAGCTCCTCCTCCTTGCGGAAGCGCACCTGGGTGGCGATGTCCGGGCGGGAGATGGCGAAGGTGCCCGCCTCGCCGCAGCAGCGATCATTGAGCCGCACCTCCTGCCCCATCAGGGTGGCGGCCACCTTGGTCGGGTTGTACTGCTTCATCGGCGAGTGGCACGGGTCGTGGTAGAGGTAGTGCCGGCCCTCGACGCCCTCGCTGGTGATCCCCTTCTCCATCAGGTACTCGTGGATATCGAGCAGGCGGCAGCCGGGGAAGATCGCCTCGAAGCGGTACTTGAGCAACTGGTCCATGCAGGTGCCGCAGGAGACGATCACCGTCTTGATGTCGAGGTAGTTCAGGGTGTTGGCGACGCGGTGGAACAGCACCTGGTTGTCGATGGAGATGCGCTTGCCGCTGATATCGTCGCCGGCGGAGCTCTGCGGGTAGCCGCAGCAGAGGTAGCCGGGCGGCAGCACCGTCTGCGCGCCGCTCTGGTAGAGCATCGCCAGGGTGGCCAGCCCGACCTGGCTGAAGAGCCGCTCGGAGCCGCAGCCGGGGAAGTAGAACACCGCCTCGGACTCCTCGGGGCTGCGCGCCGGATCGCGCAGGATCGGCACCACCTTGTTATCCTCGACGCCGAGCATGGCGCGGGTGGTCTGGCTCGGCAGGCCGCCGGGCATCGGCCGCTTCATGAAGTTGATCACCTGCTCCTGCACCGTCATCTTGCCGGTGGTGCCCTTGGGCCGCTTCCTGGCGCTGCCGAGCAGGCCAAGGCGCTTGGCCACCCGGTAGGCCAGGCGCTGGCCGGCGTAGCCCCACTCGATGAGGGTCTTGCGCATCAGCTTGATGGTCGCCGGATCGGTGACGTTGAGGAAGGCCATCGACACGCGGGTGCCGATGTTGCTGCGCTTCTGCCCGTGGGCGCGCAGGATGTTGCGCATGCGCACCGAGACATCGCCGAAGTCGATGTCCACCGGGCAGGGCTTTTCGCAGCGGTGGCAGACGGTGCAGTGGTCGGCCACGTCGTTCATCTCGTCGAAGTGGCGCACCGAGATGCCGCGGCGGGTCTGCTCCTCGTAGAGGAAGGCCTCGATGATGAGGCCGGTGCCGAGGATCTTGTTGCGCGGCGCGTAGAGCAGGTTGGCGCGCGGCACATGGGTGGTGCAGACCGGCTTGCACTTGCCGCAGCGCAGGCAGTCCTTAATCATGTTATTGAGTTCGCCAAGCTCGCTCGCCTCGAGGATCAGCGCCTCCTGCTGCACCAGGCGCAGCGACGGGGTGTAGGCGTTGGCCAGCCCGGAGCCGGCCAGCAGCTTGCCGCGGTTGAAGTGCTGTTCCGGGTCGACCTGCTGCTTGTAGGCGGTAAAAGCCTCGACCACGTCGGGCGCAAGGAACTGCATCTTGGTCAGGCCGATGCCGTGCTCGCCGGAGATCACACCGCCCAGGGACTCGGCCAGCGCCATGATGCGCTCGACCACCCGCTCGGCCTCGTGCAGCATCTCATAGTCGCTGGAGTGCACCGGGATGTTGGTGTGCACATTGCCGTCGCCGGCGTGCATGTGGGTGGCGACGAACAGCCGCCTGGTGCGCATCGCCGCATGGAGCGCATCGAGCCGCTCGCGCACCCCCTCGAGTTCGCGGCCGCTGTAGATCTCCTTGAGCGGGCGCTCCACCTCGCGGCGGTAGGAGACGCGCAGCTCCTGGCGCTGCAGCAGGCTGAACAGGGTGTCGCCCGGGCGCAGCCGCTCGAGCAACTCGTCGCCGAGCGCCTCGCCGTGCTCCTTCGCCGGGGTGTCGAGCCCGTCGAGGAAGGACTGCCAGCGTGCACGCACCGCCGCCAGGTGCGCCAGCGCGGCGGCACGCTTGCCCTCGACGATGGCGGTGTTCTCGTCGCTCTCCTCGTAGTCGGGCTCGCGGCGGCGCTCCGGCAGCGGCCCCTCGAGATAGGCGGCGACATCGTCGATGATGCAGAGCTTGTTGCCGATCGACTGCTCGATGTTGATGCGCTCGATCCCCTCGCTGTAGTCGGCCAGGCGCTCCAGCGGGATCACCACGTCCTCGTTGATCTTGAAGGCGTTGGTGTGGGCGGCGATGGCGGCGGTGCGCGCGCGGTCGGCCCAGAAGCGGTGGCGCGCCTCGGGGCTGACGGCGATGAAGCCCTCGGCCTCGCGGGCGTTGGCCATGCGCACCACGGTGGAGGCGGCCTCGGCCACCTTCTCCTCGTCGTCGCCGGCGATGTCGGCCAGCAGCACCATCTTCGGCAGGTCCGCGCGCGGCGCCTTGGTGCTGTAGTTGACCGCCTTGATATAGCGGTCGTCCAGGTGTTCGAGGCCCGCCAGCATCACCTCCGGCAGGGCGTCGAGATAATCCTTGGTCTCGACGATGGCCGGCACCGAGCGGCGCAGGTCGGCGCCGAAGAACTCCATGCAGACGGTGCGGGTGAATTTCGGCATGCGGTGCAGCACGAACACCGCGGAGGTGATGATGCCGTCGCACCCCTCCTTCTGCACTCCCGGCAGGCCGCCGAGGAACTTGTTGGTCACATCCTTGCCCAGGCCGCGCTTGCGCAGGTGCTCGCCCGGGATGGAGAGGATCTCCGGCTCGCCCTGCAGGGTCTTGCCGTCGCGGCCGTAGCGGTTGAGGCGGAACTGCGCCCGCTCCACCTCGTGGATCTTGCCCAGGTTGTGGTTGAGCCGCTCCACCTCGAGCCAGTTGCCGTCCGGCATCACCATGCGCCAGGAGACCAGGTTGTCCAGGGTGGTGCCCCACATCACCGCCTTCTTGCCGCCGGCGTTCATCGCGATGTTGCCGCCGATGCAGGAGGCGTCCTGCGAGGTGGGGTCGACCGCGAAGACGCGCCCTGTGGCCTCGGCCTTCTCCGAGACTCGGCGGGTCACCACCCCGGCGCCGACGAACAGGGTCGCCACCTCGCCGCTCACGCCGGGCAGCGTGCGCGGAGTGACCTCGCCCATCATCTCCAGCTTCTCGGTGTTGATCACCGCGGAGTCCGCATCGAGCGGTATCGCCCCTCCGGTATAGCCGGTGCCGCCGCCGCGCGGGATGATGGTCAGCCCCAGCGCGATGCACTCGCGCACCACCGCCGCGACCTCCTCCTCGGTGTCCGGAGTGAGCACGACGAAGGGGTATTCGACGCGCCAGTCGGAGGCGTCGGTGACGTGGGAGACGCGCGCCAGGCCGTCGAAACGGATGTTGTCGCGGCGCGTCACCCTGGCCAGGCGCCGCTCGACCTTCTGCCGGCGCTCGCGCACACAGGGCAGCCACTGCTCGAACTTTTTCACCGCCTCGCGGGTGGCCCCCGCCAGCGCCAACGCCTCGTCGTTGCCCTCGGCGCGCGCGACGATCTGGTCGAGGCGATGGTGCAGCGCGTGGGCCAGCGAGGCCCAGCGCTTGGGGTTCTCGATGAGGTCGTCCTGGATGAAGGGGTTGCGCACGATCACCCACATATCGCCCAGCACCTCGAACAGCATCCGCGCCGAGCGCCCGGTGACGCGCTCGCCGCGCAGCACGTTGAGACGCTGCCACTGCTCCTCGCCGAGGAAGCGGATCACGATCTCGCGGTCGGAAAAGGAGGTGTAATTGTAGGGGATCTCGCGGATGCGGACGGGGCTATTGCTGCTCATCGAGGATGTGGTGTCTTGACTTCAGGGTTGGACCGGTAGTTTATCACGCCGTGAAAAGTGCATCATGCCGAAATTCGAGAGATTGGACACCGCCAAACAGGGTTTTGTTGCACCCGCAGGCACGATTTGCGGCACCGCACCACCCCGCGTTGATTACCCGGACCCGGCGCATGGAAAAGCCCCCCTTGTACTGACAGGCGAGCGGCACCGGCCATTATTTCCCTTAGCCTTGGTGTAATGGGTGGTCAAAAGAGTCATACTCTGCCGAAGCGTCCGGCAGCACTATCGCCGTCGTTCGTGAACGACAGATGTCATACCGACCCCGTTATCTCCCCCTACCGAACCCTGGTGGCAGCACCCTTTAAAGATGAAAACCCCGAAACGAATCCAGCCCCTGGTCGATGACGGCCTGGTGGATGAGGTCATCCGCCCTCTGATGAGCGGCAAGGAGGCAGCCGTTTACATCGTGCGCTGCGGCACGGCGATCCGCTGCGCCAAGGTATACAAGGAGGCGGACAAGCGCAGCTTCAAGCAGGCGGTACAGTACCAGGAGGGCCGCACGGTGCGTAACAGCCGCCGTTCCCGCGCCATGGAGAAGGGCTCCCGCTTCGGCCGTAACGAGCAGGAAGAGGCGTGGCAGAATGCAGAGGTAGACGCCCTCTATCGGCTGGCCGAGGCGGGGGTAAGGGTGCCCCGGCCATACGGCTGTTTTGAAGGGGTGCTGCTGATGGAGTTGATCACCGATGCCGATGGCGAGGTGGCACCGCGCCTCAACGAGGTATCGCTCTCCGCGGAGCAGGCACTGCTGCAACACGCGGTGATGATGCAATACGTGCAGCGCATGCTTTGCGCCGGACTGGTCCACGGCGACCTTTCCGAATTCAATGTGCTGGTGGACGAAGAGGGTCCGGTCATCATCGATCTGCCGCAAGCGGTCGATGCCGCGCGAAACAACCATGCACAGTGGATGCTGCAGCGCGACGTGGACGCCATCACCGCCTGTTACGCCCGCTACGCACCCGGATTACTCGACACCCGATACGCACAGGAGATGTGGGCTCTCTACGAAGAGGGCGAGTTGCGTCCGGAAACCCCGTTAACGGGCCGCTTCGAGGAGACCACAACCGATCCCGATGTGGAAACGTTGCTGGATGTGATCCAGGACGCCATGGACGAGGAGTACGACCGGCGCAGACGCCAAAGCGAAGCCAACGAAACGGACTGAGCCTGGACTACCTGCCCTGCCACGCCTTTCAGTAACCGTACAGTCCGCCGAGCATGGTCTCGAACCCCGCATAGGTAGCCTTCGTCGCCGGCTCAAAATGGGTCACATTCAACGCCTCGAGCATGGCCCGACCCTCCTCGGATTTGTGGGCATCCAGCAGGGCTTGCCGGATCGTATCCCGCATCACCGGCGAGAGCCTGGCGTTGACTGAAAATCCGGGGGCGGGTATCTGATCGGTGGTGTATATCGGGTTGAGGTTGCGGTAATTGCCGAGCATCCCCGATGGCACCATCGCCCCCTCTGCGCGCCCCTTCAGCACCAGCTCCAGAGCCTCGGCATGGGTCCCCACATGGATAAAATTCGGCTGGCGCATCGGATTGGAATAGATCGAATCCAGGCGCAAAGCCGTGATCGATGGCGATGGCTGGGTTGCCACCTTGCGCCCGATCAACTCATCCGGCTCAAACATCATCTCATCGACGTTGGTGACCAGGGTAAAGCTGAGCACATCGGGCAGCTTGCCGATCACCAGATAATCCATTTTGGCGGCGCGATAGGCGGTAAACGCCGGATTGTCCAGCACCAGATCAAAGCCATCCCGGCGCATCATCTCCCAGTGGGCAAAGGGGCTGGCGAGCGCCTTGAGGCGTATCTGTTTCCCGGTGACCTTACCCAGATAACTGAGCACAGGTTTGTATGTTTCGGCCGCCTGATTCGGTGACAGACCGAGATTGATTGCAAGACTAAGCTCGTTGGCCCTGCCCGTGCTCGCCATCAGTAGCAGCACCAGGGGTACACAAAGATAGCCTGCTAAAGAGAGGGGGCGCATACGTCGCACAGAGATGCTGGTCATGGTTTGACTCCTCTGAACTACTAACTCGTTATTGTTATCGTGTGAGCACAAGATCAAGCACACAACCAACATCACGATAACGTGATCGCGGTCACAGTATCGGAAGGTGGCAACCTTCATCACTTCAGGTTGGCAACAAGCTTGCTTGGCTAACTCTTGAATAGAACCGAAGGAGTGTAGCAAACAAGCCTTAAGCCAGGATTAATGAATCGGAAACGGTAATGACAGGAAAGCGGAAATTCGAGAAAAAAACCGCCACTCATATTTAGAATTTTATTGATTTACGTCATGGCGAAATAATTCGCGACATGCTGGGTTAATGTGAAGTGATAGAACAGGGAAGTTGTCGTTGAAAATCATCCTGCGTCGGGGCCGAGCGATCATCCTTGATCACGGTGAGGAACGACAGGGCACCAAAGTTATCGTCCTACATCGTTGCCTGTCCCGATCAATCGTTTTGCCAGGTAACTCAAAGTTAACCGCAAAGGCCTGATGTAGGGAGGTCGTAGGCCGGACATAGCGGAGCGGTGTCCGGCAGAACCTGCCCGATACCGCTACGCTATATCGGGCCTACCTCTGTGTTGCGCTCGCTTGAATTAGCGACGGCTAGTCGTGCGCTCGTGCGCCTTGCCGATTAGGATTGTGGGCCGGCTGAGAGTGGCATTATTTCCCCCGCTTGCACCACTAGCCATTCGATCTGTCGACCGGCGCCTTCCGCGGCCCGGCGTACTCGACACAGTTACGCCCATTTTGCTTGGCCTGGTAGAGCATCTTGTCGGCGGCATTAAAGATCTGTGACGGATAGTTGCCGGACGAGGGCACGATGGTGCTGACTCCGCAGCTTATCGTGACCGCATCACTCACACTCGATGCGGCATGCGGGACCTGCTGCTCGTTTACCGCGGCGCGGCATCTTTCGGCAATCTCCAGCGCGGCTTCCCTATCGGTATTGGGCAGCATGAGGACAAACTCCTCTCCACCGTAGCGTGCAAGCAGATCCGTGGCACGCGACGGCACCCCGTTCAGGATCTTTGCCACGCTGACCAGACACTCATCACCCTGGGCGTGACCGTAACAGTCGTTGTACTCCTTGAAGTGATCGATATCGATGACAACCAGCGAAATCGGCTCCTGTTTCCGTTCAGCCCGGGCCCACTCCACCTCGATGGTCTTGTCGTACATCCTGCGGTTTGCCAGACCGGTAAGCGCATCATGGAAAGAGAACGACTCAAGCTGCTGGTTCAACCGCACCAGCACATCTTCCATCTTCTTCCGTTCGGAGATATCGAAAATAAAGCCGACCAGCGCCGTGGTCACCCCGTTCTCTCGCAGCACATGCACCACATCCCGCACCCAGACATAGCCACCGTCCGCGGTCAGCGCACGATAGTCCGCCTCGTGATCCACGCCAAACTCCGACTGCGAGATGCAGAGGTTCGCCGTCTCCGCTCTCTCGTCGGGGTGAATACGGTCTATCCAGTCCTGGGCGGTCGCCCAGCTCTCCGGGGTCCATCCCAGCAAACCCTCGATCTGCGGTCCGATATACTCGAACTCCTTGGTGATCCAGTTGAGCTTCCATGGGATGGCCTTGGTCGACTCCAGCAGCGTCTTGTACAGGCCCTCCGTGTCATTATCACTGATTGTCATCCGTCCTCATCCTCGGGTTAGGAGGCGTATCGCAAGACGCCCCGCATTATCGATTGGTATTGTCAGCGGTCATCCCGCACACGCCCGGCACCCTTTGCCAACGCCCCGGAACACCGAAGCAAGAAGAGATAGCAGTCGCCTGGGCCATTTTCCACCCGGGGAGGCGCGGAACTGCCGCGTGAGCCGCCCAATCTGGGCGACGCACCGCCCACAGAGGCGGCCCGCCGCCGGCATTCCACCATCATCCGGCTTGACAGACGATCTCATGCGGGTAGAATTGCGCACCTTCAAAGCGGGAATAGCTCAGTGGTAGAGCACAACCTTGCCAAGGTTGGGGTCGCGAGTTCGAGCCTCGTTTCCCGCTCCAATTTCAAATGAAGTCCCCCCCCCCGTGGATCTCACCTCGGCCAGAGGCTGGGGAAACCTTGCGTAGCGCAACGACGCTCCCCACCGGAATTGCCGCTGCACTGCGCCAGCCGGCTGCTTTCGTACGCAGGACTACGCTCACCCTCTCCTTATGGCACGAACGGCACTTCCTTCTCATCCAGCATCCAGATCCCCGCACCCCTGGCCGCACCGCTATCGGCACTTAGCCGCAGGTTGAAGCCGGTGGCGTTGCTCGCATCCCATGTGCCGGAGACGGTGCTGCTGCCCGGAGCAAGGATCAGCCCCTTGGTGACCGGCCCCATCTGCATGCCCTGGTTTGACGTTAGCTTGCGCACGATGGTGATGCCGCCGCAGATGGGGATGGTCGAGGTGTTGTTGATCTCTGCGCTCCAGCCGTAGCTGCCCTCGGACTGGGGCGAAAAACTGATAGCGCCGATGCTCGCGGTGAGTGCCGGGATGGCATAGGTCTGGGTGGCCAGCTCGTTGGTCTCGCTCTGGGCGACATAGACGTAGAACTGGTTGGCACGGATATCCCGCGCCCAGCCAACGGTCTTTGTCAGCTCCTGGCCGGGGGCAATGGAACTGACCAGCACCGCGCCCGCGCCGTGGAAGGTATTGTGGTGCGGCGCTCTCTGTTTGCCGCCGACGATTAGGTTGGTGAGCGGGGCGTCAGTGTCGTTGCGGAAGGTGATGGTCCAGCGGTACTGGCAGGTGCTGGTGTTGATGTTCATGTCGACGCCGCTTATCGTCACCGGGGCCGGCTCCGCCGGCTGTTCCTCTTCCACTTGCTCGGCGGGTTGCTCTGCCGACTCTTCTGCAGGCGCGGCATCCTCCTGAGGGGCGGGCGTTGAGGGCAGGCGCTTTATCGGCAGCTCAAGCTTGCGGGGCTGAACCTTTGGGCTCGGTTTGACCGGGGTGACCGTTTCGGCAGCCGTCGCAGGCAGTGCTACGAGGGCCATGACGAGCAGGGTGAGCAGTGTACGCATGATCGTTCCTCTCTCCTGATTGTACCCTTGAGTATAGTTCCTGGTATCACGCTTGAAGTGCGAAACCACGGACAGTCATCGGGAGCATGAGCCGTGAGCTATCCGCGATTACTCGCTGGTCGCAACCGCCTCTTTTCCCAATACCTGAAAGGTGCCAATCTCCGATTCCTGAATACCGAGAAAGATCGGTGGCTTGTGGCGGCGCTGGATGTTGACCTTGGCATTGAACACACCATGCGTTAACCCATGCTTGTCGCCAATCAGGTAGCGCTCAATGGCAAAACTGCCGTCCTCGCCCTGCGGACCGGTGAGGTAGCACTTTATCGAGGAGACCTCATCGCCGCTAAGCTCGACATCCGCCAGATGAAACACCGTCTCCCGGGTACGGCGGATGAATTCCACGCTATCGACCTCAGTGGTCCCGCCACCTCGCTCATCGCGCATCGGCACGCTGAAGTCCCCCACCAGGATCTGGCCCGGCAGCGACTTCTCGATCATCCGGGCCAATTCGATGGTGACATCCCCCACCAGATAGCTGTAGCGCGTTGGGCTTAGCGCCTCTTCCTGAAAAAACTCGTAGTGCGAGCCGACGTGGAAACAGGCGCGCAGCCGGGGTACCGAGTGGTTGCTGGACTTGCTCAGGGCGATGGCATTGTCGGCCAGGATCAACAACAGGAACTGGTAGAGCTCCACATTGGCATCGACCCCGACGGTACGATTCCAGAGGTAGAAACCATCGCCCGTGGTGCTGCGGGCGAAAACGATATCGATCTCCTTGCTCAGGAGTTTGCTGTAGGCCGAATTGACCGAGTAGGAGAGGCTGTTGAGTTGCGTAACCTGCTGAATCGGCGAGTAGAGGGAAAAACCGACCGCATCGACCAGCGCAACGGCACGGTCCTGCACCAGCGAGATGCTGTACCGCTTCACCATCTCCGAGATAAGCTCTTCAACCAGCCCGGTCCCTGGAGTGAAAGGGAGCTCAATGCGCACCGGATCGACATGGAACAGCCCGGCCAGCTCCTGCAGGCGCTGGGGTTCACACCGCTTCGAACCGGCCATGACATCGTTGATCAACGCCCCGGCATCGGCGAAATCGGTCTCCAGCTCGACGAGATCGTAATGGTGCACCCGCAGCAGCAGGATACCGAACTCGAGCGGCGCCCAGGCCAGCAACAGGTTGTTGCCGAGTTGCCACTGTTCGTAGAGAGCGTCGTCGAGGACAAAGGCATACTCTCGGGCCAGTCCTTGCGAAATTCCCGGCGGCGTCGGAAACTCCTTGAAGCTGGTAAGCCATGACTTGCGCTTGTACATCGAAGGCATCGCAGCCACCTCGAGAAATCGCTATCAGAACACAGATTAAGTGTCGCACACTTCTTTTCAGGGAGCAGGACACTTACCGACGAAATAATTTTGGCTTAGAAAGTGATCTAGCCGATCTCGGGCGGACCACAACTCATTGAGTGGGTTAGTTGAAGCCTGGACACGCTGTAACGTTCATCTGACCACAATCAGGTCAACGTCTTCATCCATGTCATCGCCTATGACGCGGTTACGGCCATGTTGCTTCGCACGATACATTCGCTCGTCAGCCAGGGACAGCAACGTCTCAAACGCTAGCCCATCTTCCGGGTACATTGCTATCCCGATACTTGCTGTCAACGCAATGGTGCGCCCCTCGAAGTCACAAGGCTGCGCTTCAATCTGACAGCGCAGCATCTCCGCTGCGGTCACGGCACCATCGCGGTTAGCCATAGGCAATAACAGGCAAAACTCTTCACCGCCGGTGCGAAATGCCCAGTCGCTGCCACGCAGATGATTACGCAACAGCATCGCGACGTGCACCAGAACCTTGTCACCCGCGTGGTGACCAAACCGATCATTAATCTGCTTAAAGTGGTCCAGATCCATGACAATGACGGCGAGCACATCGTGCTGCCGGTCCGCAGCGCTGGCGAGACGATCGAAGATCTTTTCGAGCTGTCGCCTGTTGTGAAGTCCGGTCAATTCATCGGTGGTCGCCATCCGCCGCAACTCGTCAGTCGTCTTTTCGCGATTGCGCTCATAAAGGTGCATGGCCACCCAGATCGACGAGAGGCAAATCAGGACGTTAGTCAAGACAAGTGGATGGATTCCCTCCGGGGTTTTAGCGTAATGGAACAGGTAAGCTAACAATGCCGACAAGGTGCCAGTCGAGCTAATCACAAACCCGAGTTTTCGTCCCAGCAGTGAGTATGCAAAGACCGGCATCAGAAAAACCCAAATGAACACATTTGGCGGCGTATCAGGATGGGCCATCGCTAACAGTATGAGCGATAGCAGCGGGATCAGGAATGACAGTGCCAACCCCTTCGAATAGGGATGACGCCTTACATAATACAAGAGAACGGCAAAATAGAGTCCTAGCGCCAATTGCATGACCGCCAGCAGCGTGATTCCGAACAGAAATTCGGCGACTGTGTGCCAGGCAAGGAAAGCTATTGCGAATATCATCAACGCCACCAAGGCAGGGCGCCGGAAATCTGTGTCAACCCCAAGAGGGTTTTCTGCTTCCACTTCCGTGTGCTCCATATCAGGCACCCAAGAGATGTAAACGAGACAAGAGCATGGCCGTCAGTGACGCCGCCCAAAAGCGTAGCGCAGGCGGGTCGGCCCGCCCACCACGTCGCGCTCCACCCAGGCGGCATGCAGGTTTCCCTGTGCATCCAGGGTGATGGCAGGGTGGGTCTGCTCGCCGGCACCGTCGGCACCGGGCAGCGGCAGGTCCTCGCTCCACTCCCCCTCCTCCAGCCAGCTGAACATTACATTGCCGTCGCCGTCGCGCTCGTCATCCCAGGCCACCACCAACCGGCCCTCGCTGTCGCCGGCAACGGCCGTGTGCCACTGCCGTGCGACACCGCCGAAGGCGTCCTGCACCCGCTCGTTGCCGTCGAAGCCGCGCTGTGGTCGCCAGTGTGCGGCGTAGATGTCGTACCCTTCACGAAAATCGCGTTTGTCGGCCCAGGCGGCGAGGAGCGCCTCCTTGCCATAGGCCGCCAACGCAACCCGCGCCACGCCGTGTCCACGGCCGTAGGGCATCTTCTCGCCGCGCTCGGGCCGCAGGCTGATGCGCTGCGGCGCAGTGAAGGCACACTCACTTCCCGACACACTCTCGCTGGCCATGATGATGGTATGGCCGGGACGGCGATCCTCCCAGGCCACCACGGTCACCCCCTGCTGCTGTGCCAGGGTCGGGTAGAGCTGCTCGTCCTGCGGCGGTGCCGCATCCACGGCACACCCGCCCAGCCGGCGCAGCCGCTGCCCCTCATCCACGCCAAAGCGGTGGAAACGGGTGCGCGCAAAGCGCTGTTCGCGCTCGGCAGCAACCAGTCGCAGCTCGCCGGCGGCGTAGAGCAGGCTCGGCTGTGCCGACTCTGCGGCCTCGAGCGTTGCCACCGGGCCGCCGCCCTCGGGGGTAACCAGGCGCAGCCTTACCCGGCCATCCTCCTCCCAGGCCGCGGCGAAACGCCCACCATCCAGCGCCACCAGGCTCGGCTCATAGGCCTCGTCCTCGCCACTCAGGCGCAGCGCCGGGGCAAACGCCTTGTCCTGCAAACGCTTGCGCGCCAGGTAGATGCGCGGAGTGCCGTCGCGGTCATCCTCCCAGGCGACGGCGACGGTGTCGCCCGAGACGGCGATATTGCGCCGTCCGGAAGACTCCATGTGGTGAAACAGTTTCTCGCCGTGACGATCACTGAGGCTGATCGGCGCCTCGAACTGCCACGGACTGGCGCCGGCGGCGTGCGGCAGGGCAAGCGGGAGGAGCGCCAACAGGGCAAAACGAATCGCCATCACTCCCCCGCCGCCATCTTCGCCCTGGCCGCCGCATCGGCGGCGAGCAGGGTCTCCTTGCTCTGCACCCCGACCAGGCGGTGGTGCAGCGCCCCGCTGCTGTCCAGGTAGGAGAAGACCGGGGTGACGAAAGCGTCGTACCGGGTGCCCAGCTCGCGCTCGGTGATGCGCTCGCCGCTCGGCAGCCGCAGCCGCTTGCCGCTCTCCGAATCGACATAGGCGAGCACATAGTTCTGCGTATAGCGCTCGCGCACCGACGCCTCGGAGAAGGCTTCCTTGTTGGTCTTCTCGCAGTAGCCACAACCGTAGCGGCCGAAATAGACGAAGACCGGCTTGCGCTGCGCCTGCGCCTGGCGCATCGCCTCATCGAAGGGGAGGAATGGATAGCCCTGCGGCGCATCGGCCAGCGCCGGCAGTGCGGCAAGGGAGAACAGGAAGAGGGCACAGATTCGCAACATGGTTCACTCCGGGATGAGGCGGACGCTAAGGGAACGAATCTAGCGAAATGACAGGATGCTGACAAGGAGTACCTTGCCAAGGTTTGGGGGTCGCGAGTTCGAATTCCGCGTCCCGCCGCAGATCGCCTTCCGAAAAAGGCGTTGTACGTTTCCACTGTACCCGGGGTGTGGGCCGCCAGACTGTTTATCGCACTATTGACCGGAGCCGGCTAATGGCTGCCCCCCACAGCGTGTCGCCCCAGCGTGTCGACGCATGCAGGCTTTCTCGCCGCGCCTGCCTGGCCGGAGGCCATCCGCCGGCCGGCCCCTACTGTTTGCCGTCTATGCACACCTTGTTTCGTCCACTCAACTTGGCTTCGTAGAGTGCCCTGTCCGCTCGATACAGCAACGCATCGATGTCGGCATCATTACCTGTAAACGTTGCAATACCAATCGATGCGGTGAAATGCACTCCACTCCCAAACGGCACCACAGCCTCCTCGATAGCCCCCCGCAACCGCTCAGCCACATCCAGGGCAACATCGTCCGGGGTTTCAGGCAACAAAACGGCGAACTCTTCACCACCAAGCCGTCCGATAACATCATCAGCCCGTAACTGCTGCCGGCATGTTACCGCCAACGTCTGCAGTGTCAGGTCGCCGACCTGGTGTCCATAGTTGTCATTGATGCGTTTGAACTTATCCAGATCCAGCATCAGGAGAGACAGCGTCTTATTCTGCTGACGTGACCGCCTAATCTCAAACTGTGCCAACTCAAGAAAGTAGCGTCGGCTTGCGCACCCGGTCAGCGCATCGGTGTGGGCCTCAATTTCGAGCCGATGCTCATTCTCCTTTTGCTCGGTGACGTCCTGGATCACACCAATGAATGTCGTATGCTCATGCAACTCACACCCCTGAATCGGATCAAAGATATGGGGGTACCTGCAATCCATCAGGCAGGCTATCCGTCCCCTGCCATGCAGCATTCGATTGCGCCCGTCAGGTAGTACGATGCGGAACACCAGATCGAATTTCCCGTATTCCCGCATCTGCGCGAAATGCTCCATGACTACGTCGCGCTCATCTGGATGGACCCTTTGCAACAGGGCATCATGACCCGGAACACACTCCTGCGAGGCATAGCCCAGGATCCGGAATGCCTCATCAGACCAGCGCACGATGTCGCTGGACATTTCCCACTCCCAGTGTCCCAACCGGGCTATCGCATGCGCCAGTTTGAGGCTGTCCTTGCTCAGTCGAAGTTCTTCCTGGGCATTCAGCAGCTCCCGGCGCGAACTGAACACGGCGATATGGCCTCGCAGCCGGGCAACCAGCTCTTCACCCTGAAACGGGTAGGTAATGTAATCGATGCCGCCACAACGAAACACCCTGAGCTTGTGTTCAAGCTCCGACGAGTTCCCGATGAACACAAGGGGGATATCCCGATGTGCAGTACTGCACTTGAATTGCCGGCTTAGTTCAAATCCCCCGGCCTTGCCCCGGCTAACATCCACCAGAATGAGGTCGGTTTCATCGGGTGTGATCGCCCGCAGTGCCTCATCACCCTCATCAAACCGCCTCACGGAGAAACCCGTCTCAAGAAGAAACGACTCCAGCTCCTTGAACGCTTCACTCCCCGAACCGACAAGCGCAATCATTTCTTGCACGAAGCGAGGCTGCGCACTTTTAATCAGCCCATTGCTATCGTTAGTGGTGGTCATTCTTATAACGATTGGAACCCGGTTGGATCAGACCCCTGGCCTGCAAAGCGTCCAGAGCATCAGTCATTGTCATTGCGCCTGCTTTTGATGAATTCCTTATAAAGCTGGCAATTACCCAGGCAATCCGTCGAACACTCGGTTAACATCGTATTCAGTGCCACTTTTCTTTTGTTCAGGGTCCGAATCTGGGTTCTCACCGTCTCCAGTTTATCCTTTGCCAGTTTGCGGATGGCACGGCAGTCCTCCACCTCGGCATGCTTCATCAACCGTGAGATTTCTGTGAGCGTGAACCCCAGCTCCTTTGAGTGTTTAATCAACAGCAGCCGTTCCAGGTCCTGTTCACCGTAGGATCGGAAATGTCCGGTGTGCGGCTTGCTGGGTTCCCGCAGGAGGCCGCGTCGTTGGTAGTACCGCACCGTGGGAACACCGACTCCGGCGGCCCGGGCCAGGCGCCCGATTGTAAGCATTCCATTTTTGCTATTATCGTTTCCCATCCACCACACCATGCACGAACATATATATTCCCTGGAGGTAACTACTCACCCCCTGTTACCTTTCTCATGGCGTGCGCGGCACGCCCTATCTCCCTACCCAATACTCTCGCCAAGCCGCAAAGCTCGCCAAGAAAGGGCTTGTTTCTCTTTGCGCGCTTGGCGTCTTGGCGAGAGGCCCCATAGGGTTTTCTCGGATCGCAGCATATAGGGCGATGAGATGGTCTCCTCCCTCTTCAACAACGGCGTCACATTGCGCCAAGATAGGGAGGAAGAACTTTCCTATCTGAACGAGAGAAGGAGGAGACCATGAGTAATGTTATGA
>Ga0068714_10001161_pt1 | contig 41142 bp, 36 predicted proteins | sample MTBNYHSulfiMetaG_FD_62988 | JGI IMG/M metagenome (GOLD analysis project Ga0068714, IMG submission 62988) | Enrichment culture microbial communities from rom New York Harbor, USA that are MTBE-degrading - MTBE-NYH (New York Harbor Sulfidogenic)... | ecosystem: Environmental > Aquatic > Marine >... | reverse complement strand
CCTTCGGCCTGGGTCTTCCGGGAGCTGCCGGTGCCCGTGCTGCACCACGATCTTTTCACCAACGGCGTCCTGTACATCGACCTGGCCCTCGACACCGCGGGCCTTCCCGAGGGGCTGTTCGACCTCCTGCCGCTCCTGGGCAAGGCGGCTCACAGCACCGGGCTGCCGGGGGTGCCCTATCACGAAGTGGCGGGACGCCTGTCGCTTCTCACCGGCGGCTTCGGCGCCGTGCTCAGCGTCGACACCCCGGCCGAACCGGGGGAGGGGGTGTGTCAGCGGCTCATCTTCCGGGTCAAGATGCTCGAGGAGAAGCTCCCGGAGGCCTTCGCCCTGGTTACCAGGCTGCTGAGGGAGGCGGATTTCCAGGACCTGGACAGGCTCGGCAAGATCCTGCTGGAGATGCGCAACGACATGAAGGGCTCCCTGGTGCCCGGCGGGAACTTCTACGCCTCCCTGCGGGCCGGGCGGCGACTGAGCCCGGCCCTGGCCATCGAGGAGCGCTGGAAGGGGATTTCGCAGTACCTGCTCCTGAGCCGGCTGGGCCGGGAGCTGCCCGAGGAGCTTCCTGCGGTGGCCGCAGCCCTGGAGGCCCTGCGCTCCGGCCTGCTCACCCGACGGAGGCTCACCGTCAACCTGACCTGCCCCGAAAGCGCCCTGGGCGCCCTTGGGCCGGAGCTCCATAGGTTCCTGGGCGGGATCCCGGCCGATCGGGAAGTCCCACCGGTGCAGCCGAACCTGGCCGGGCCTCCGGAAACGGCGCCCGAGGGCCCGGGGGAATCCCTCGTGGCCTCCACGAACGTGAGCTACGTGGCCAGAAGCCTGCCGGCCAGCACCTTCGGCACCCGCGAGAGCGCCCACGAGACGGTGCTCGCCCACTACCTGACTACGGGTTATCTCTGGGAGAAGGTGCGGATGAAGGGCGGCGCCTACGGCGCGGGGGCCAGTGCCAGCGGTCTGGAACGGGTGTTCGGCTTCTCCTCCTACCGGGATCCGAAGATTCGACAGACTCTGGATGCCTTCCGGGAGGGACTGAGCTCCGCCGGGCGGACGCTCCTGCCGGTCCGTGAGCTCGAGCAGGTCCTGCTCGGCGCGGCGGGCAAAGAGGACCGCCCGCTCGCGCCCGGGGAGAAGGGGTTCGTGGCCTTCAAGCGGGAGCTCTTGGGCATCAGCGACGCCGCCCGGCAGGAGCGGCGGAACGCGATCATCGCCACGAGACCCGAAGATCTCAGCGCGGCCGCCCTCCGGCTCCTGGAGGCGATGGAGCGGGGTCACACCGCCGTGCTCACGGGGTCGCGGACCCTCGAAAGGGAGGCTCCGGAGCTCGGAGAGCTGGCCGGGAACCGGGTCGAGCTTCCCGAGTAGGGAGGCTCCTACAGGGCGCTGCAGGGTTTTGCATGTGCGCGGCATCTGTGCTACGGTGGGCGAACCGCCCCGCCGGCGGGCGGACACGGGAGCGGACACTCACAGAATGAACATGGAAGTTTTTGTCCTGGGCACCGGAGGGATGATGCCCCTGCCGGGCAGGAGCCTGACATCGGTCCTGCTCCGGAGGGAAGGGGAGCTGCTGCTCTTCGATTGCGGGGAAGGCACCCAGATCTCCCTGCGGCGCCTGGCACTGCGCTGGAAGAAGATCTCGGTCATCTTCATCTCCCACACCCACGCCGACCACGTGACCGGTCTGCCCGGGATCCTGATGCTTTCCTCCCAGGTGGAGCGGGACGACCCCCTCACGATCATCGGTCCGCCCAGGATCCGGGAGTACGTGGAGGCCAGCCGGCGAATCCTGGACATGTACATCAACTACGAAATCCTGGTGAAGGAGGTCTGGGGCGAGGGAGTGGTGCACGAAGCACCGGGCTACCGGGTGCGGTCCTACCCCCTCAACCACTCCAAGCCCTGCGTGGCCTATGCCCTCGAGGAGGACGAGAGACCCGGTGTGTTCGTGCCCGAACGGGCTCTCGAGCTGGGAGTGCCCCGGGGGCCCCTGTGGTCCACCCTCCAGTCCGGCACGGCGGTGACGCTGGGCTCCAGGGAGGTACGGCCCGAGCAGGTCATGGGGCCCCGGCGCCCGGGCCGAAAGGTGAGCTACATGACCGACACCGCCTTGGTTCCAGGGGCCGCGGATTTCGTCCGGGGCTCGGACCTCCTGATCTGCGAGGGCATGTTCGCGCAGGATCTGAGCGACGACGCGGTGGACAAGAAGCACCTGACGGCGGCGCAGGCGGCCCAGATCGCCCAGGGAGGCGCGGTAGGGCGCCTGGGGCTCATTCATTACAGCCCGCGATACACCGAACGCGAGCTGAAGGGGCTTTTGCAGGAAGCCCGGGAGATCTTTCCCAAGGCCTTCCTGACCCGGGACCTCCAGGTCATCGACATACCCTACGCCGACTCCTGAGGGTCAGGCCGGCCCCCGGGCGGGAACCGGGGACCCGTCCTTGACGAAACCGACGGGAAATCGCTATTTTTCTTCGAGAACGCAAGAGCACATAATCCGCGGCACGAGGTCCATCGATGATCGAAGCAAGCAATCTTGGGAAGAGGTACGGTTCGCTGGAGGCGGTGCGGGGAGTGACCTTTTCGATCAACCCCGGGGAGGTGGTGGGCCTGCTGGGCCCCAACGGCGCCGGCAAGACCACGATCATGAAGATCCTGACCTGCTTCATGTTTCCGAGCTACGGGGAAGCCCGGATCGCGGGCTTCGACATCTTCGAGAAGCCCCTGGAGATCAAGCGCTTGGTGGGCTACCTGCCGGAAAACGCCCCCCTGTATTCGGACCTCAACGTGATGGAGTACCTGGATTTCATGGCGGAGGCCAGGGCGTTGAAGGGAGGCCGCAAGAGCGAGCGCATCGATTGGGTCATCGATGAATGCGGCCTGGAGAACGTCGTCTACCGGGGGATCGACGCCATTTCCAAGGGCTACAAGCAGCGTACCGGTCTGGCCCAGGCCATGCTCCACGATCCGGACATCCTGATCCTGGACGAGCCCACGACCGGCCTGGACCCCAACCAGATCATCGAGATCCGACAGCTGATCACCCGCCTGGGCAAGAAGAAGACCGTGATCCTCTCCACCCATATCCTCCAGGAGGTGGAGGCCACCTGCAACCGGGTGCTGATCCTGAACGAAGGGCGGATCGTGGCCAAGGGAACCGCGGAGGAGATCCAGCGGGAGATGAAGGGGGAGGTGCTCCTCCGGCTGCTTCTCAAAGGGGGAGGCGACCCCGCTGCCGGGCTTTCCCGGGTGCCCGGGGTGCGGGAGGTGCTGCAGAGCGCTCCCGCCCCCGGCGACGAGAGCGGTGGATCCTACAGCGTGCAGCTGGCCCTGACCCCGGACTCCCAGGCGGAGGAGGCCGTGTTCGACTGGGCGGTGCGGGAGGGGTTCAAAATCCTGCAGATGATCCCGCAGCGTCTGAGCCTGGAGGAGCTGTTCATCAAGCTGACTCGGGAGGGAAGCGCCAATGTTCGCTAACATCGCACCTGTGATCCGCAAAGAGCTCAAGTCGTACTTCAATTCTCCCATAGCCTACGTGGTGGTGGTAACCTTCCTGGTGTTCTCCTCGATCTGGATCTTCTACCTCCAGTCGTTCTTTGCCGCGAACACCGCCAGCCTGCGGAGCTACTTCGCGGTCATGCCGATCGTGTTCATCATCGTGATGCCGGCAATCACCATGCGCAGCTGGGCCGAGGAGAAGAAGCTGGGGACCCTGGAAGTTCTCCTGACCCTTCCCTTCCGGGAGGGTACCCTCGTGCTCGGCAAGTTCGTTGCGGCTCTGACCCTCCTGATCATCATGATCGGGCTGACCCTGCCGATACCGCTGCTGGCCAGCCGGTTCGGGTCCTTCGATTGGGGCGAGATCTTCAGCCAGTACCTCGGAGCGATCCTGATCGGCGCGGCAGGCATCTCGGTGGGGCTGTTCGTGTCGTCGCTGACCACGAACCAGGTGAGCTCCTTTCTGATCAGCCTGTTCGTGCTCCTGGTGCTGACCCTGATCTCCCAGGTGAACCTGGTGCTCGCCACCCCACCGTGGGCCGCCGGGATCTTCAACTTCGTTTCGATGGGGCAGCATTTCTCCAACTTCCAGCGGGGTCTGATCGACACCCGGGATCTCGCCTACTACCTGGTCGTGAGCGGGCTGTTCCTGTATCTGAACACCAAGACACTGGTGTTCAAGAAGTGGTAGGGGGTCCTGAGATGAAGAAGAGACACGAGATCATCCTGTTCGTGCTCACCCTGGTGTTGATTCTGGCCGTGGGCCTGAACGCAAGCCGGTTCTTCGCCCGGATCGACCTCACGGAGAACCGGGTTTTCACGATTTCCAGGGTTTCCAGGCAGCTGTTCCAGGAGATCCCGGAGCAGGTCTTCATCACCTACTACGTCTCCGACAAGCTGAAGTCCCTGTACACCTTCCCGGCGCAGATCGAGGACCTGCTGTACGAGTACGCCGCGTACTCCAGGGGCAGAATCAAGGTGGAAGCGGTGGATCCCATGCAGGGAGGAGAAGCTACCCGCGCCGAGGCTCTGGGGGTGTACCCGCAGCAGATAGAGGTGATCGAGCGGGACCAGCGCAGCGTGGCCCAGGTCTACACGGGTATCGTGATTCAGTACCTGGATCGCTACGAGACGATTCCGGTGGTCTCCAGGATCGAGGGCCTGGAGTACGATCTGACCTCCAAGATCCGCCGGGTGGTGACGGACGAGGAGCGGGTGGTTGGCCTGCTCGTCGGCGACGCGGAGCGGACGCTCCAGAACGACTACGCCACCCTCTACGGCGCACTGTCGGCTGACTTCCAGGTTCGCCCCGTGGATCGGGGGGAGGACATACCCACGGACATCGACATGCTCTTCGTGCTCGGGGGAAAGGACCTGGACGAGTTCGATCTCTACCCGATCGACCAGTACCTGATGCGGGGAGGGCGCGCTCTGTTCGCGGTGAAGGGGGTCCAGATCGACTTCATGCGCGGGCTGGTGGGAGGCCCCATCGAGGAGGACCAGCCGGTCCTGGAGATGCTGGGCCGCTACGGCGTGGACGTGCGGCGAGCCTTCGTTCTGGACACGTACAGTCAGGACTTCCGGGTCCCGAGACAGATCATGGGTCAGATCATGTGGGAGATCCTGGGGCAGTACCCCTACTGGATCACGGTGGCCGGACAATTCGCCTCCACCGAGAACCCGATCACCGCCCGCTTCCAGGGGCTGGACCTGTACTGGCCAAGTCCCCTGGCGCTGGATCCCCCTGAGGGAGTAGAAGGCGAGGTGCTTCTGTCGACGACCCCGGAAGGGTGGGTCCAGGACCAGCCGCCCTTCGAGACCAATCCCTTGAGGGCCGGCATGCTGCTCGCCGTGCCGCACGAGAACCAGGACCAGTACCCCGTGGCGGCTGCCCTGCGCGGCTCGCTGCCGAGCTTCTTTGCCGACCGGGAAATACCGACGCGGGAGGGCGTGCCCCGGGACTGGAGTGAGCCGCTCACCTCGAGCGGCGACACGCGGATTCTCGTGGTGGGAGATTCCGATTTTGCCACGGAGCTGTACCAGTACACGGGGGCGGCCTACAACATGGAGTTCCTGGGCAACGCCGCCGAGTGGCTGTCCAGTTCGCCCGATCTTCTGGAGATCAAGACCCGGGTCGCCCGGGACCTGCGCCTGAACAGGATCCAGGACCCCGCAACCCGGCAGCGCTCCGCCTTGTTCACCCAGCTGTTCAACCTGGTGCTCGTACCCCTGGTCGTGGTCGCCTTCGGGGTGACCCGGCTGGTGCTGCGGCGCAGGAAGAGCACAGTTCGAGCCGAGGAGGCCTGAAGGATATGGCTGGCATGTCGTTCCGGAAGAAACTGATAACCCTGAGCGTTGCGATCGGAGTCTTGATTGTTGCCTACGTGCTCGGCCTGGTCTTCTCCCCGGCCAGCATGCGGAGGCGGGAGCTGGAAGCCCCGCTGGTGGAACGCCTGCAGGGCGATGCGGTCGCGGAGATCCGCCTGAAGACCGCCGAGGGTAGCGTTACCCTCCAGAAGCGCGGCGAGCAGTGGTACGTGCCGGTGGACGGGGAGCAATACCCCGCGGCGCAGTCGCGGATCGATGCACTGCTGGACTTCCTGCGGACCACCAAGCGCTCCCGGCTGGTCACGGCCAACCCGGAGGCCTGGGAGGATTTCGGAGTCGACACCTCCGCCGAGCAGCAGATCCGGCTGAGCGATGCCGCTGGAAGCGTGCTGCTCGGCCTGATCGTGGGCAAGGTGGACGAGGGGCGAGGCGGAACCTACGTGCGTCTGGAGAGCTCCAACGACGTCGTGCTGGTGAACCGAATGTTCGACTACTACCTGAACACCGCGGCGCGATTCTGGTCGTACCTGCGGATGTTCCCGCAGGACCTCGAGGGCTCGGACATCAACCGCATCAGCGTGAAGAGCTCTCCGGGGTTGCTCGGGGACGACTCGGCAGCCCTCGGCTACACCCTCCTGCTCGGCGAGGGACGGCAGCGGGAGTGGAAGCTCGTGGACTCCAGCGCTGCGGTCGAGCTCGACAACGCCAAGGTCGACCGCCTGGCCAACGCCCTGGCGGGGCTGGAGGGCACGGATTTCGCCGCGGTGCGGTCGCCGGCCGAGTCCGGTCTGGCTTCGCCGGCCGGCGAGATCCTGGTCTCGACCGGCGAGGGCAGGGACTTCCGCCTGCTCGTCGGCAGCCCCGTCGGGGAGGACCGCTACTACGCCGCCCTGGAAGGGGAGCGGTACGTGTATGAGGTGGCCCGCTTCCGCGTGGAGGGCCTGTTCAAAGCGCTGCCCGAGCTGAGACGGGAAGAAGCGGCCGGGAGCCAGTAGGCGCGCACGGGGGCCGGAAGGAGGCTACTCCCCGCGGCCGGAGAACAGGACCTGGCGGAACTTCTGAGGGTCCGCCCGGAAGGCGATGATCTGGTTGGCTCCCGTGGACTCGGCTTTCTTGAGTGACCGCCCCGCCTCGATGAGCAGGCGCGTGCCGCTGATGAGCCTGCCGCTGCGGGAGCTGAGACCGACAGCCGCCCGGACGCCCCCCGTGCCGGGCCAGGAGGCCTGGAGGAGCTTGCGCTGGAAAGCCCGGGCGGCTTCGAGACCCTGGTCCAGGCTCCGATCCGGGAGGATCACCGCCACGGCGTGGGCATCGTACTCGAAATCCAGGTCCCTGATGGGAAAGCTCTCGAGGGTGTACCTGCCGAGCTGCCGGAACAGGTAGACGCGGCGGTCGGTGGAGGCCGGGCCCTGGCGCGGCCTGAGCCCGACGAGCATGAAGGCCAGGTCCTGGTCAAAGGAGGCCGCCCGCTCGAGCTCCTGGCTGAGCCGTTGGGGAAGAAAGTCCCTCCAGCCCAGGCCCGTCTCCGGCGAGTACAGTCCCGGGTTGTTGGGGTCCGCCTGCATGCCTCCCTCGGGGCTCCGGGAAGCCGCCAGGCGTCGGGGCTGCAGCTCGCCCCGGGGGCTGCGGCTCTGGAGGGTCGAGGGGCTGAGCGCGGCTGCCAGCAGGAGGATGGTCGTCAGGATCAGGTACACCAGGACGACGAAAAACAGCTCGCGGAGGATGGGGTAGAAATCCTCCCGGCTGAGACGCAGGAACACCCCGTCCAGCATCAGTCCCGCGGGCAGGAAAGTGCCGGCGCGCATGCCCGGGTTCAGGGGAATGCTGACTCGGGCGTGCACCAGCGGCTGCAGGTTGTATCGTGGAGCCCCCGTCCATGAGGAGCCGGTGCCGGGCCCGTCGGACAGCAGCCTTCGGCCGTCGGACAGCAGGTAGTACAATCCTTCCTCCCGGGCGTATACGGCGAGCAACCTCAGCCGTGCGGTGCGCCGGAAGTGCTCCTGCATGGCGGAGCTGAAGTACTCGCTGTCGAAACGGCCCTCGGCCAGGGCCGTGGACAGCGCGGCCACCCGCAGGGCCTCCAGGTCCTGCCGGGAGGCCTTGAGGTTCTCTTCCCCTCGGGCGCGAATCCGGTACCCCCCCAGGGCGACCAGGACCAGCAGAAAAGCAATGCTTATGATATAATAAAAAACCAGAACTTTCCTGTTCATCCTATTCCTATTATAGGCGGAAACGGAAGGATCTGTACACAGAATATTCGCCCCCGCCCTGAGTGTCCGGCACGAATGGCGGGGGAGGGAAGGAGGCGCTCATGAGCATCCGCAGGCGCAGCCTGCCGCCGGGATGGTACCCGGGTGGCAGGGCCGATACCCTCAGAGAGATCGAGGCGTTCCAGCGGCGGCTTGCCGATCCGGAAGCCACGGCGTGCGCCGGGGTGGCCCCGCATGCGGGTTGGGCCTTCTCCGGACAGATCGCCTTCGAGGTGCTGCGCTGTTTTCCCCGGGCGGCGGAGTCGATCGTCGTCGTGGGAGGGCACATGCACCCGGGCAGCGGCGTGGTGGCGGCTTTCGAGGCGGGGTACGAGACCCCGCTGGGGATCATCGAGGCCGACCTCGAGCTCCTCGACGCCCTGCGGGGCAGCGTCGAGATCCGGGAAGATCCGCAGGCGGACAACACCGTCGAGATCCAGCTGCCTCTGGTCCGGTACCTCTTCCCGAAGGCTCGTTGCCTGGCCCTCCGCGCGGCCCCGTCGCCGGAGGCCCTCGCCCTGGGCGAAGCCCTGTCCGCAGCGCAGCGGGAAGCGGGAGCTGCGCTCGCCGTGCTCGGGTCCACCGACCTCACGCACTACGGGCGCAACTACGGATTCACCCCCCGGGGATCCGGGCCGCAGGCGCTGTCGTGGGTCCGGGAGGTGAATGACCACCGTTTCATCGAGGCCATGGTGGCCATGGACCTGGAGAGGGCTCTCACCACGGCGGTTCGGGAGCGCTCCGCCTGCTCCGCCGGCGGCGCCGCGGCGGCGGCGAGCTTCGCGGCCGCCCAGGGCTGCAGGCAGGGGCGCCTGCTGAACTACCGGACCAGCCACGACGTGTATCCCGGGGAATCCTTCGTCGGATACGCCGGGATCATCTATCCACTGCCCGGCTGACGGCCGTTGCGGACCAATCCAGCACCTCGCTCAGTAGCCGGGCAGGGTCCCGGCGCAGCTCGGGGGTGCGCTCCCGGAAGGCCGCCGCGGCGGGCAGGAGCGTGGCCCACACCGCGCGCTGCCTCTCCCCGAGCTCGAGAAAGTAGCTGCCCGCGGGCCTGCGGGGGGCGGGCAGGGCCTGCAGGTCCGCAAGGAATCCCCGGAGGAACTCCCGCCAATCGGATCTGCTCGGGCCGGGGGCGAAGATCTGCCGTATCCTGGCATGGTCGACCCCGCCGCTCGGACTGGCAGACCGGCCTCGCGGGTGGGGAGCTTGGGGCAGGTCGAGGGGCACCCCGAGGCTCGGAAGTTGGACCACCCGGGCGGTCGCTCCCTCCAGGGAGTGCTCCAGGCGTTCCTTGTAGCCGATCAGGGGGCGGGTGGTATATCGGATACCGTCGGGGAGCTGCTCCCGGCCGATCGTGGCATTCTTGAAAACGAAGGACAGGAATTGGGTCTCCAGAGGGCGCAGGCGCTGCTCCCAGGAGCGGAACAAGGGGTACAGGTAGGTCCCGCGGCTGTAGGCCTTTCCCTGGGGGTAGGAAAAATCGATCCCGATCAGGGAGACCTCCGCAGCCCCCAGGAGCAGGGCCAGGGAAACGGCGGCATGAGCCACGTTGCCCCCGGAGGTGTCCAGCACCGGGAAGCGGCGCCAGTGACGGTTGACGTACCGCGAGAATGGATGCCCGCTGGAGTAGAACAGCACGCTTCGCGTCAGACGCGTGAGCACGGCAGGGGATGCCAGATCCAGCACGAGCGGGACCTCCGGCGGGATTCCCTGCAGGAAATGGTGATAGCTGATCTGCTGGCAGTCGATGGAGAGGATCAGGTCGGGCTTGACGCCAGCGGTCAACAGGGCCGGCAGGGAGGTGTCGCAGGCGATCAGCAGGGCGCCTCTGCGCAGCTCAGGCAGCCGATCCAGGTACAGCTCCAGGGACGGGCCGGCGCCGGTCACGATCGCCCGCTGCACCGGAGGGACCGTTCCCAGGGAGATCTGCGCCCGCGGAAGATTGGCCAGGGTGTTGACGAACCATTTCCGGCCGAACTTGGCCTGTACGGTGTAATCATCGGCCACCAGGTCGATTGCTTCCTGGATGCACCGGGCGACCTGGCGGAAGTACTCGGGGTTCGCGTCCACGCTCGGGCGCAGCGGCACTGTCCTGAGGTCGCCGTGGACCGCCGGAAGGTAGTCCGAAAGCAGAAAGTCCCGGACTGCCTGTGCATCCGGCCCCACGCAGAGCCGCACGCGCCGGTCCAGCAGGATGTCCCGCAAATCAATCCGCTCGAGGACCGCCCGGACAAAGCCGATATCCGGTTCCAGGATCAGGAGCCGCGAGGCGTGCGCCCCGGCGGCGTGGGGCCTCACCTGATAGCCTCCTCCCAGACCGAGAAACACCACGTAGCCTGCTCCCCGGGATGCCTCGTGGGAGCGTGCGGCTTCCCGCTCCGGGTCCACGAGGGAGTGGTACGCCAGGGTGCGAGACGCGCCGGCTCGCACCGGAACGGGGAGCCCGGAGCGGCTGGGCCGGATCGTGACCTCCTGGGCCGGGGCCGTACGATTCAACGCGACGCCCAGGCTCGGGTCACTGGCCGCCAGCACCAGGAGATTGCGTTCAAGGATGGGGTTGCCGGGCACCCTATTCGCCCTCCAGGGCAGACCGGATCGACTCGAGGAACCCGGCGCTGGCGTCGAGGAGGGTGTGCAGCCGCTCCGCGGCGGTCCGGGGCCCGTCCAGACGCAGGCGGCGGTGGACTTCCGCCAGGGCGGGAGCATCGCTGTAGTAGCACAGGGCCACGAGCTCCGGATCCGCCAGCACGGTCTGAACTCCGGCGGTCTGAAGCTCCCGCGCCGCCCGTCGCAGCTTCCGCTGCCACTGGGCCAGGAGCGACGCCGCAAGGGCGGCCCGGCCCTGGGAAGGGCCGCCTGCCGCGCTGGGTCCGCTGGGTGCCCGAGGTGCGCGAGGCGGGCGGGATTCACTTGGTGCGCGCGGCAGCGTGTCCGCGTAGGCCCGAAATCCCGGCCCGTCGAGGCTGGCGAAGGCCGGCAGGGGGACCTCCGAGGGCAGGAGGCGGTGGAGCAGCGGGCCAGGGCCCGGCTCGAGCGCCGCGAACCAGCCCGCGTACGTGTCCAGGGCAAGAGTCGAACCGGCACGAGCGCGGCTCTTTGCGGCCGGCGGCCCCGGTTCACCATGCTCCTCGGCATTCCTGGAGAAGGAGCGGTGGAAGAAGGGGCTCAGGCGCCCGCAACCCTTCTCGAGGAAAGAATCGAAGACGTTCGGGCGGGCGTGGGAGCGAATGTCGCGCTGGGTGAGATCCAGGCCGGCCACCACGATCTGGGGGGCCGCGAGGCGGCGGGCCAGGGTCAGGGCAGAGGCCGCCACGGTCCCGAAGGACGGGATAGCGGTGGGCTCCAGGCCGCGCAGTGCGCACAGGGCACGCTCGAAGAAGGTCCCCTGGCTCAGGGGCAGGACAGTGGCCCCGACGCGCCAGGTTCCGCAGGCCGCCGAGAGGGGCATGGCGATCTCCAGACCCATGGCCGCCCCGGGGTGCAGGTGGGCCATGGCGTAGTAGCCCGGATCGGTCAGTACGACCAGATCGGGACGCAGCCCCTGCTCCCGGAGTGCCAGCAGGGAGGAGGGGAGGGCCCAGAGGGCGAAACGGTCCCGGTGCGGCACCACGAGTGGCAGGGCTTCCTCGAGGGACGGCCCCGAGGCGGTGATGAGAACCGGGGCACCCGGTGGCAACGGTCCACCTGACAGGTTTTCCAGGAAGACGAAGTTCCTGAAGGCGTTTCGCAGCCACCGCCGGCCGAGCACCGCGGTGGTTGCCAGGCTGCCCCGGAGCTCCCGCAGCAGCTGGCGGATCGCACGGTTGGCCTCCCGGGAGACTTCGGGGAACAGGCGGGCGCTGGTGGGCCATTCGACGACCGCCAGGCCTTCGCTGTCCAGCTCCCGGATCTCCGTACGCAGGTGCTCGAGCAGCGAGGTCGGTCGCTGGGGATGCCAGGCCCAGGCGAGGGCCTCCGCGCCGGGCTGGCGGCTCCCCCGGTCCGAAGCCGTCCGAGCCACCGCCGCGTCGTGGACGGACGCGTCGTAGAACACCGGCATTACCCTGAGACCGGGGACCATTTCCTGCAGCGCCCGGGCTAGGTAGCCCAGCCCGGCGCCGAGAAGCACGACCAGCGAGGGCCTCTCCGCGTTCAGGGCCTGGAGTGCGAAGCGCTGCGCCTCCTTGCGGGGATCATACTTCGAGTGCAGGTACGCCCCCCGGACCACCGCGGTCGGGGTGCCGGCCCTGGAAGCAACCAGCTCGAACATGACGTCAATCGAAGGATTCCAGGATCTCTTCGGCCTGCTCAGGGGGGCCGCTCCAGCTCCTGAGCTCCGGATGCAGCCCGAGCTCCTGGTGCTCTGCGAGGGTGGGGAAGTAGCGCTTGAGAACGCCCTCTAGGTGCCGCAGCAGCAGCTCGGGGTCCGAGGGCTCCATCCCGTGAATCAGCACCAGCAGGTGTTCCGAGTCGAGCTGCGCCGCCGTACCCACGGAAGAAACCAGGGCCAGCACGACTGCGTACACGTCTTCACGAAGACGAAAGGGATCGAGCGCCGGCGCGGAGCGGAGCACAGCGGCGAATACCTCTCGGAAGTCCAGGCGCATCGCCAGCAGGGGGAGTTGGTTGGCCGCGGAGCTCACCGCGCAGCGGACCACCAGCCGGGCCAGGGCGCTTCGCCGGGCCAACAGCTCCTGGCGTACCGAATCGAGATGAGCAGGATCCTTGGTCAGGGCCTCCAGGTGCCGCTCCCGGGCCTCGTACAGGAGCTCCGCAGCGCGCTCGGCGATGCTCCGGTACAGTCCCGGATCGTTGTCCAGGGGATCGGCGCGCTGGTCCGTGACCAGCAGGATCGCGATCCATTTGCTCCCGTGCACGAAGGGCACGAGCAGGGCGTACCTCAACGCCGAGAACTCCCGGAACGAGAAGAAGGCCCGCAGCTGTGCTAGGTCACCTTCCTGGCTCAGTCGCAGGGTCTCCCCCGCGGCCAGTGTGTTGAAGGCGTCACTGTAGCCCAGGGGGATTCGAAGCCGCTGGAGGGTGGTTGGATCGTAGCCGCAGGCCGCCCAGGGAGCGAAGACCATCCGGAGGGGATCGTAGAGCAGGAGCGCCGCCCTGGTGAAGCCGAGCTCTTCGGAGAGGAGCGAGAACAGGCGCGCCGGCGCTTCCAGCCCCCGGCGCAGGCGGGTCAGAGCCGAGAGGATTTCCTGGCGCCGCTGTTCCGGGGTTGGGGCTTCGGGCCCCTCCAGCGCGGCCCCCGCCGCTTCGAGCTCCTCCGCGTCCACGGGCACGGGGCCCGATTCCGGGGCCACCGCGACGCCAGCGGTCTCCCAGTCCAGGGGAACCGACGCGGGATCCACGGCGTTCTCGCCGCGGAGGAAAACCGAAGGGTCGGAAGGAGTAACCGGGGCTGAGCGGAGCTCCCGGCTGGTTACGGTGCAGCGTGAAGGGCCGGCTCCTAAGAGCTGGCCCAGCAGCTGTCGACTCTTGTGCAGCAGTCCCGCTCTCTGGCGAGGCGCGCTGCGTACGGCATGCGCGCGCTCAAACAGGCCCATCAAGCACCGAGGCCGAGCTCGTCGAACAGCCTCTTGTAGGTTTCGAAGTATTCTGACTGGGCGAACTCCCGGATCTTCTCCTCCGGAAGGGCCTCCAGTAGCTGGTCGAGGTACGACAGCACAGAGGTGACGTCCTTTTTCAGCTCGGGCGACATGGCCCCGGCGACTCGCGGCGCCTCGGGACCCTGCCCGCCGGACACCTCGTCCAGAGCCTCCACTTCATCGATTTGCTCGGGAAGCTCCAGGTCCGCCGGGGCGTCCTCGGCTGCCAGCTCAGGCTCTTCCAGGGAGAGGTCCTCTGCCGGAAGCTCCTCCATGGAGAGCTCCTCTGCCGAGACCTCACCGCCGGAATCCTCCCCGCTGAGCTCGTCCAGCCCTTCGAGCTCCAGGAGCTCTTCACCCGTGTCCTCATCGGCGAGCTCGCCCAGAGGTTCTTCGAACTCCCCGATCGACTCCAGCTGTTCCTCAGCTTCCGCGGCACCGAGCTCTTCGAAGTCCACCGCCTCGAGATCTGCCTCCTCGAGGTCGAACCCCTCCAGGCTCTCCGCGGCCGTCTCCTCGGCAAGCTCAATCACGGGCTGACCGGCGTCCTCGCCGGCGGGGAGTTCCAGCTCCTCCAGCTCCAGCTCCTCGAGCTCCAGCTCCTCCAGCCCCGCCTGCTCGGCCGCGGTGTCCGCGTCGAGCGTGAGCTCTTCCTCGCCCTCGGGTGACTCGCCGAGGTCTTCCAGGATCAGCTCTTCCTCGTCCTCCGCCTCCGCGGGGGCGGAGGACGCCTGGTTCGTGAAGTTTTCGAGGTCGAGATCCACGGGCTCTCCGGCGTCTTCCAGGTTCTCCAGGAGCAGGTCTTCGTCTTCCGCCGAGAGCTCCGCTTCGGCCGGCTCAGCCGCTTCGCCCGACTCGACCGGCTCAGCCTCACCGATGTCGATCTCGATTTCCGGCAGGTCCTCGCCGGACATCTCTTCGCCGGGGTGGTCCTCTTCGAGGTCCAGGGCACCGAGCTCGAGAATCTCTTCCTCAGCGGAAGGCTCTTCGGGGAGAGCTTCCACCTCCTCCAGATCCAGGGGCACGGCCTCCTGGCCCAAATCGTGGAGCTCCACCTCGGGCTCCTCGACCATCGGCTCGGCGGTCTCCTCGGTGATGTCGGCGGTGTTCAGGATGTTGTCCAGCTCGTCCCCGGTGAGGGCGATGGTCTCGTCTTCCTCCTGGTTGAAAAAACCGGGAGGACCCTCCGGCACGGGCTGGACTTCGAGCTGACCTGCTGCGCCCCCCGCCCTGCCCATCGAGGTGAGCTCCCGCTTGAGGGTCTGGATCTCGGACTTGATCTGCTTGAGATCCGACTCGATCATCTCGAGAATGTCAGCCGACGCTTTGGAGGAATCGGCTGCCCCCACGACGCCAGGGGCGCCGGAGGCGCCGACTCCCGGGAGGGAGGTGAAATGCTCCTCCACCACGGCTTCCTCCGACAGGGGAACCTCGATCTCCTGGTCCGCGGAAAGCTCGTCGGCTCCCATGTCGAATTCCGGAAGATCGTCTAGGGCCTCTGTGCCCTCCGCGTCGCTGTCCTCGAAGCTCAGGTCCTGCAGGTCGGCGTCGAGGTCGTCCACCGGGATTTCCTCCTCCGAGGGGGAGTCTCCCGACTCGACGCTGCGTCCGAGTTCCTCGAGATCGGCCTCGAGACCCTCGAACTCTCCGGCTTCCATGGGCTCGTCCTCGAGTTCCCCCAGGAGCTCTTCTTCTTCCGCAGTCAGGCTGGAGTCCTCACCCACGTCGAGATCCGAGAGGCCAAAAACGTCCTGGTCTTCCGGCTTGGCGCCGAGGTCCTCCGGTTTCACCTTCACCCAGACTCCGTACTGTTCCAGCGAGTCGTCCTCGGCATCCATGTCCTGGAACTCCGCACTGCTCAGAACGTCGTCTAGTTCGCTAGAGGAGAGAGTGGTTTCCCCGTCTTCGAGAAGGTGTTCTCCCTCTTTGATTGCCATTGCTATCTCCTGGGAACCCGTGGTCCGGTTTCCATATAATTATCGAAACAAAACGATCCCCTGTTAATTGTAATATTACGTTAATATCTGCTTTTTTCAATAGCAGAAAAACCCGCAGCGCGGCCTTGCGGCGCAAACATCTCTCCGCCGAGGCCCCCGGCTCCCCGGGGGTGAGCATTCAAGGAGCGCCGGAATTCCGCCGTTGATATAAGCGGATGAAACTGGCGCGTCTGGTTGTCTACCTCGCTCTCGGGTTCGTGGTACGCTCGCTGTACCTGTTTTTCTTCGGCAGCGGCGGCCTCGTGGACTACCACGCTCTGCAATCCTACCAGCGGCAGCTGGAAGGCGGCCTCCGCAATCTCCAGGAGATCAACGCCGAGCTCCTGGAGGAACAGCGGGCGCTCGGGACCGACCCCCAGCGGGTGGCCCTCCAGGCCCGGGAGCTGGGTTACTTCCGGGAAGGCGAGCAGGTCATCCGCCTCGAGGGATACCGGGCGCCCCGACGCTATTTCACCGTGGGCATGCTCGTAGGGCCCAGGACCGAGCGCGAACGTCAGGACTGGATCGCCAAGATGCTCGGCCTGGTGGTCCCGGTGGCCCTGTTCGCTGCAGCCCTGGCCCGAGATCGGAGGCGAAGCCATGCGACTCAGCGCCGCTGAGCCCGGACTGTTCGAATCCCTGCGCTCCGCGCTCGAGCGAAGGGCCCTGGTGATCATGCCCTGCGACACCATCTACGGGATAGTCGGTATCGCTCCGGACACCGAGGCGGGCCTGCGCCGGATCAAGGGAAGGGGGGAGAAGTCGTTTCTCCGCCTCATACCCTCGTCGGACTGGCTGTCGCGATTTTCCGATGCCCCCCTGCCCGAGTCCCTGCAGCGGTACTGGCCGGGGGCGCTCACGATCATCTTCCCGGGCCGGAAAGCAGCCGGCGCGACCGTGGCACTCCGGGTGCCGGACGACCCGCTGCTCCTCCGGCTCATGGAAAGCCTCGACCGGGCGCTGTTCTCGACGAGCGTCAACCGCAGCGGGGAGCCCTCGCTCTGGCGAATCGGGGATATCCTCGAGCGCTTCGGGGACCGGGTCGGCGTGATCGTGGACGCCGGGGACCGGCCGGGAGGGGTTCCCTCCACCGTACTGGACACAACCGTGGCGCCCTATCGGGTCCTGCGCCGCGGGGCCGTCGAGCTGCCGGTAGAGCTCCTCGGTCGGCGGGCGGTAGAATCCCCTTAGAAGATCCTCTCGACGACCTCTTCCATCCGTTCCACCGGGTGGAAGGCGATCCCCCTCTTCACGTGCTCGGGTATGTCGTCCAGGTCCTTGGTGTTCTGGGCCGGGATGATGACCTCCCGAATCTTGTTGCGCTTGGCCGCGATCACCTTTTCCTTGAGACCGCCGATGGGCAGAACCTGGCCGACGAGGGAAAGCTCTCCGGTCATGGCCAGGGAGCGCTTGAGGCGCTTGCCCGTGGCCAGGGACAGCAGGCAGGAGGCCATGGTGATCCCGGCGGAAGGGCCGTCCTTCGGGGTTGCCCCGGCGGGCACGTGCAGGTGGATCTGGTTGTTCTCGAAGTACTCCCTCGGCACGCCGTGCTCCGCCGCGGCGTGCCGCACGAAGGTGTAGGCAATGTTGGCCGACTCCTGCATCACGTTTCCCAGCTGTCCGGTCAGGCGAAAGTCCTCCTTGCCGGGGTTGGCCACAGCCTCGACGGTCAGCATGGCGCCTCCCAGGGCGGTCCATGCCAGACCCAGGGCCATCCCTGGCTTGTCGATCTTCTTGATCCCCTCCTCGTAGAAGATGGGCTTGCCCAGGTATTTCTCGATTTGGCCGTCGTCGATCGTCAGGGGCAACTGGAGCTTTTCGAGCACTGCCTGTCGCGCCAGCTTGCGGTGGATCTTGTCGAGGGACTTCTCGAAGTTCCGCAGGCCCGCCTCCCGGGCGTACCCCTCGGCGATCTTGAGAAGGGTCCTCTTGGTGTACTTGACGTCGCTTTTCTTCATCCCGGTCCTGGCCAGGGACTTGGGGATCAGGTAGCGGCGGGCGATCGCGACTTTCTCGTCGTTGATGTACCCGGACAGCCGGATCACCTCCATGCGGTCCAGAAGGGGCGCCGGGATGGTGTCCAGGGTGTTGGCCGTGGTGATGAACAGGATGCTGGAAATGTCGAAGGGCAGGTCAAGGTAGTGGTCCCGAAAGGCCACGTTCTGCTCGGGATCCAGCACCTCCAGAAGCGCCGAGGAGGGATCGCCCTGGAACGAGGCGCCGAGCTTGTCGATCTCGTCGATCATGAACACCGGGTCCTTTGTCCGGACGATCCTCAGCCCCTGGATGATCTTCCCGGGCATGGCACCGACATAGGTGCGCCGGTGGCCCTTGATCTCGGCCTCGTCCCGCATGCCCCCGACGGAGAAACGGAAGAACTTCTTGTCCAGGGCCCGGGCGATGGATTTGCCCACCGAGGTCTTGCCCACGCCGGGGGGGCCGACGAGGCAGACGATCGAGCCCTTGGAGTCCTTCTTGAGCTTCCGCACCGCCAGGTATTCCAGGATCCGCTCCTTGACGTCCTCCAGGCCGTAGTGGTCCTCGTCGAGCACCCGCCGGGCGCGGTGCATGTCGATTTCTCTGGTCGGGGGGGTACCCCATGGCAGGCTGATGATTGTGTCCAGGTAGTTTCGGGTCACGATGAACTCGGAAGAGCTGGGCTCCATCAGGGAGAATTTCTCCAGCTCCTGCTCCACCGCCTCCTTGACATCCGCTTCCAGGTGGAGCTTGTCCATGGCCTCCTTGAAGCGCTGGTACTCACTGCTCTTGGAGTCCACCGGCATGCCCAGCTCCTGTTTGATGGCCTTGAGCTGCTCCTTGAGGAAAAACTCCCGCTGGCTCTTGGAGATCTTCTCGTTGATCTGTGCCATGATCCGCTTCTGGATCTGCAGGAGCTCCTGTTCCTTGCGGATGAAGACCAGCACTTTCATCATCCGCTCCTGGACGTTCAGGGTCTCCAGGATCCTCTGCTGCTCCTCCCGGTCGATGTTCAGGATCGAGGTGATGAAGTCCGCGATCTTGCCGGGCTGGTCGATGTTGACCATGTTCAGGCGCATCTGCTCGGAAAACAGGGGATTGTTCTCTGAGACCTGCTTCATTTCCCCTATCAGGGAGCGGGTGAGGGCCCGCACCTCGTTGGAGTCGCTATTGGTGTCCTCCAGGTACTCCGCCGCGACGGTGATCGGTCTCTCGGGGTGGATGAGCTTCTTGATCCGGAAGCGCTTCAGGGTCGAGATGAAGATGTTGATCCCGCCGTCGGGCAGGTTGACCTTGCGGATGATCTTGGCCGCGGTGCCTACCTGGAACAGCTCGCCTCCGGACGGGTTCTCCGCTTCCGGCGAGCGGGTCAGCACCAGTCCCAGGAAGCCGCTGCCCGACAGGACCTGCTCCACCAGCTGTACGTCCTCGGGAGAAGCCACCAGCATGGGGGTGAAGATCCCGGGGAAGATGGGGTTGCCGGTGACGGGCAGCACCTCCAGCTTGGGGGGCAGGACCTGGGTAGTCGGTACGATTTGATGTTCTTCCATAAGTCGCTTTCTCTCTTATTGCGTCTCGGGTAGAAAATAGTCACCGAACCCTGGGGTGTCAAGAAAACCCCGACAGCGCCTCGAGTCGAGCGGCGAAGCCTGTCCCGGAGGGGGCCCTATTGCTACGTCCGGGGTTTCCCAATACTATAGGCTGAACCATGTTTCGCAGCTCCGCCACCCCGGCGATCATTCTCAGGAAGACCCGAATGGGGGAAATCCACAAGGCCCTGACCCTTCTGACCCCTGGTACGGGGCTCCTGCACGCCGTGGCCCACGGTGCGTACAAGATGAACAGCCGTTTGCGCCCCTGCGAGCCCTTTGTCATCATCCGGGCGTACCTGTACCACGAACCCGTCAAGAACCAGTACAAGCTGACCGACGCGGAGGTGCTCGAGCTCCTGGAAGGGGTTCGGAGCAGCGTTCTGCGCTACTACGCCGCCAGCCTGTGGGCCGAGGTCACTCTCAAGTCGTTCGGGGCCGGGGAGAGCTACGGGGAGCTTTTCCGGCTGCTCCACGATGCGCTCCTGCTTCTGGACCGGCTCCCGGAGGAGCGGGAGGGGCTTCTGACGGTCCAGTTCCTGATGCGCTTCCTGGCTCTCTCCGGGCACGCACCGGAGCTGGACCGGTGCGATGGGTGTCACGTGCCCTTCGGCGCCTCCCAGCCGGCCTTCCTTTCCCGGGAGAGCGCGGCTCTGAGCTGCGGGCGCTGTGCGGCCGCCGACAGCCTGGTGATGCCCGCCGGGGCCAGGGCGTACCTCGAGGGAACCCTGGGACTGCCGCTCGCCCAGGCTGGCCGGGTGAGCCTGGAAGGCGAGGCCCTTTCCCGACTGCGGAAGATCGCCTTCCGCCTGGTGGAGACCAGCCTCGAGAGCAGCCTCAACACCCTTCGGGCCGGGGAGGGGATCCTGTGACCGGGCCGGGGGCGTCGCGCGTGCCGGGGGCGTCGGGAGGTGAGCGGGCGTCGATCCGGGTCTTCGCCGCCCTCCCGCTGCCCGGCGAGGCGCTGGCCCGGCTCGAGAGGGCGGCGGAGGAGCTCGAGCGTCGCGGCCGGGACTTCCGGGTGGTGCGCCCCGAAGGCATGCATGTCACCCTGTTCTTTTTCGGAGAGCTGGAGCAGGAGCGGGTTTCTCTGCTGCAGCGTGCCATGGAGGCCCCTGCGGTGGGGATGCCTGCGCTGGAGGCTTCCCTGGGAGGCCTGGGGCAGTTCCCGCCGCGGGGCGCTGCCCGGGTGCTCTACTGCCCGGTCCTGCGGGGAGGTGAGGAGATCGCGGGACTTCACCGGCGGCTGCGGGAGGCGCTCCTGGCCGCGTGGGAGTCCTCTCCGGGACAGGCGGGGCAGTCGGGTGCGGGGGGGCGGCCTCCGTGGGACGACCGCCGGCCCTTCAAGCCCCACGTTACCGTGGCCCGAAGCCGGAGGGGTGGAGGGGCGCCAGGGGGATTGTCCGGGCTGGAGGAAGCCTTTGGCTTCGAGCAGCCCGCCACCCTGGACCGGCTGGTTCTGTATCAGTCGATCCTGAAGCCGGGGGGGGCTGAGTACCGGCCCCTCAAGACCGTTCGCTTATCGCAGGAGCATCCTACGCCATGAGAGCCGTCGATCTGATCGTCAAGAAGCGCCAGGGAGGCGCCCTGGGGCAGGAGGAGATCTCGTTCCTGATCCAGGGGTACGTCCGAGGGGAGATCCCGGACTACCAGATGGCCAGCCTTGCCATGGCCGTGTTCTTCAAGGGGATGAGCTTCGAGGAGACGGGGTTCCTGACCCGAGCCATGATCGACTCGGGGCAGACCATGGACCTCTCGGCGGTCCCGGGGCCCCTCGTGGACAAGCACTCCACCGGAGGGGTCGGGGACAAGGTTTCCCTGATCCTGGCTCCCCTGGCCGCCGCCTGCGGCTGCGTGGTGCCGATGATGAGCGGCCGAGCCCTCGGGCACACGGGAGGGACCCTGGACAAGCTGGAGTCGATCCCGGGGTACCGGACCGACCTGTCCGAGGAACGATTCGCCGATATCCTGCGCTCCTGTGGCTTCGCCATGACCGGCCAGAGCGAGCGGATCGTCCCAGCGGATCGGATGCTGTACGCCCTCAGGGACGTGACCGGGACCGTGGAGTCCGTGCCCCTGATCACGGCCAGCATCATGAGCAAGAAGTTCGCCGAAGGGGCACAGGCCCTGGTTTTCGACGTGAAGTGCGGCTCCGGGGCCTTCATGAAGAGTCTGGACCAGGCCCGGGAGCTGGCGGTGTCCCTGGTGCGCACAGGCGGCAGCCTGGGGCGCCGGGTCCGAGCCGTGATTTCGGACATGGAACAGCCTCTCGGACGAACCGCCGGGAACTTCCTGGAGGTTCGGGAGGTGGTAGAAACCCTGCGCGGCGCCGGTCCTCCCGATCTGGTGGAGCTCACCCTGCGGCTCACGGCCCACATGCTCGTGCTGGGGGGCCTGGCGCCGGACGTGGACGAAGGTGAGCGACAGTGCCGCCGGCGGCTGGAAGATGGCAGTGCCTGGGAGCGCTTCCTGGCCAACGTGGAAGCCCAGGGCGGGGACCCCAGGAGCGTCGAGGAGCCGGAAGGGGTTCCCCGGGCCGGGACGGCGGTCGATCTGCCCGCCCCGGAGAGCGGGTTCGTGGAGCGGGTGGACGCGTACCGCATCGGCCTCGCCGCGGGGCTGCTCGGGGCGAGCCGGGCCCGCAAGGAGGATCCGGTGCGCCCGGAGGCCGGAATCGAGCTCCTCAAGGTCCAGGGTGAAGCGGTCGAAAAAGGGGAGGCCTTGTGCCGGCTGCATCTGGGCAAGGGCGGGAATCTCGAGGAGGCCCGGGCGCTGACCCGGGAGGCCTACCGGCTTGCGGACCGGAGGCAGGAGCCGTCGAAGCGCGTCATGGAAGAGCTGGGCTCGGATGATCTGGGAGAAAACTGAGCTCCAGGCGGACGACGTTCGCGACCTGGCCCGACGCTACAACCTGGACCTGATCAGCGCCTCGGTGCTGCTGCGCCGCGGTTTCAGCGCCGGGGAGCCCTTGCGCTTTCTCCTCGAGGACGACCTCACGCTCCTGCACAATCCCTTTCTCTTCCCGGACATGAAGGCCGCGGTCACGCGCATCAGGAAGGCCGTCGGAGAAGGGGAGAGCATCGTCGTGTTCGGCGACCGTGACGTGGACGGGATCACCTCGACAATCCTCCTGTACCAGCTGCTGCATTCCCAGGGGGGCAGGGTGCGCTGGCAGATCCCTCTCGGGGAGGAGGACTACGGGCTCACCACTGCCGTGATCGAGCAGGTGGCGGCCGAGGGCTGCGGCCTGCTGATCACCGTCGACTGCGGGGTCTCCAACGTGGAAGAGATCGCGCGTGCCGGGGAGCTGGGCATCGACACCATCGTCCTGGACCACCACAACCCCCCGGAGGTGCTGCCGCCGGCCCTGGCCGTGGTGAACCCCAAGTGCCAGGACTCCCCCTATCCCTTCCGGGACCTGGCAGGCTGCGGCGTGGTGCTCAAGCTGCTGCTGGCCATGGCCATGAGCGAGACCCCGCTGTCGGAGACGCCGACCTGGATCCTGCACATCCGCCCGGCCAACGAGGCCTACCTGTTCGAGGCTGTGCGGTTGGAGAACCTGGTCCCCGGCGAACGGATCACGGACAGCCTGCCCCCTGGGATGCCGGGCTTCGAGAAGAGCCGGGTCTACCGGGAGCTGGCCGGGCAGCGGGTGCTGGTCTACGACCTGCCGGCGCAGCGCTGCCTGCTCGAGGAGATTTCCCCGGAGCCGGGCTTCCAGCTGGAGGAACTGGGACCACTGCTGCAGCCACACCTCGCCGGCCCGGAGGGCGCGAGCCTGCTGCGAATCAAGGAGTCCATCCCGGCGTTCCGCTACTCGCCGATCGACGAGCTGGGGATCCTGGTCAGGCTCTTCGTCTCCGCCATGTGGTCCCGGTACCGCCTGGCCGATGCCCTGGAGCCCGTACTGGACCTGGCCGCTCTGGGGACGGTCGCCGATCTGATGCCGGTAGTCGACGAAAACAAGATCATCGTCCGCCGTGGTCTGGCGCATCTGGCCCGCATGCGCCGTCCGGGGCTGCGGGAGCTTCTGATCCGTCAGAACCTTCACGGCCGCCGGCTGACCAGCAAGGACCTGTCCTGGTACGTCGCCCCCGTGCTCAACTCCGCCGGGCGCATGGGGGAGCCGGAGCGGGCCGCGGCGCTGCTGCTCGCCGAGGACCCCAAGGAAATCGAGAGTCTCCTCGAAGCCGTCCTGGAGCTCAATGCGCGGCGCAAGCGGTTGGGGGATAGCCTCTGGGACGCCTGCTACGGCCAGGCCACCCGGAGCGCCGACCGCGCCGGCGGCAAGCTGGTGCTGGTGTCGGACCGGGGGATCCCCCGGGGGATCACGGGCATACTGGCCGCCAGACTGGCCGCGGCCTTCCGGGTGCCGGCTCTGGTTGTGGCCCTGGGAGAGGAGAAGGCCGTGGGCTCGCTGCGGAGTCCCTATCCGGTGGACGGTCTCCTCGATCAGTTCGCCGAGCTCCTGCTCAACTATGGGGGGCACGATCGTGCGGCGGGATTCAACCTGCTTTCCGAGCGATTCGGAGACTTCGAGCAACGATTCTACCGGCTGGCCGTGGGCTACCAGGCCCCGGTTCAGGAGGAGACCCGGATCCAGATCGACGCCGAGGTCCCGCAGGAGTTCTTGAACCCCGAGCTCATTCGGGTAGTGGAGCTCTTCGAGCCGTACGGCGAGGGGTTTCCGCCTCTCACCTTTCTGACCCGGCGTCTCACAATCGAGAGCCTGGAGATCGTCGGACGCCGCGAGCGGGCCCACGCCAAGTTGCTGCTGCGGGCCGGCCGCTACCGGTGGCCGGCTCTGTACTGGAACGCCGCCGACAAGGTCCGGAAAGAATTCGACCTCAAGGACACCGTGGATGTCGTGTACCGCCTCGGACGCAACTACTTCCAGAACACCGAGACGCTCCAGCTGAGCGTCGTGGATCTCAAGCGATGAGCAGAAGCGGCGGGATCGATGTGCCGGCCCTGGGCCTGCCCCTCCGGGGCCTGCTCTGCCTGGGTCTGATTGCCCTGGGCCTGGTGTCCGCCCTGCCGGCGGGTGCCGAGATCCTCCCGCTCCCCTCGGGTCAGCCGGCGGGGGAGCCGGCGCGCTTCTGCCTGGCCGGCCCGGAGGCCGTCTACAGCTGGTCCGAGGAGGAGTCCCCGCGGCTCCAGCCCGAGCGCGGCCTGTTCTCGTACTTCCAGGAAGGCCAGGTCCCCCTGTGGCCGGAGCTGGACCTGCCGGGGGAGGTCAGCCGGGGAGACTCCCTCCAGGCCCTGATCGTGCTTGCCGAGCCTCTGGATGGGCTGACTGCCCGCCTGAGCGGCGGGGAGGGGGAGCCTGAGGTGGAGGCGCAGGGATTCGCGCTTCGGCCCGACGGGCGCGCCTGGGCCGTGCTGCTGGGCGTGGCGAGCACCGCCCAGGCCGGAGAGCGGAGCATCGTTCTGCTGGGCAGGCGCGGCGAGCGGGTGTTCGAGATCCACGCTCCGGTACGGGTACTGCATCGCGAGTTCGAGTCCGAGAGCATTGCCTTCAACCAGCCGCTCACGGAGCTGATGACCATCCCGGACCCGCGAAAGGAGGAAGAATACCGCCGTCTTCTGGAGGTTCTGGGGCGCCACGATCCCCGGGGCGTCCATCACCTGCAGCCGCTGATCGTTCCCGTGCAATACACCCGGCGCACCTCCGGTTTCGCCGATCGTCGTGTGTACCGTTACACCGACGGGGGCAGCTCCCGCTCTCTCCACAACGGGGTGGACCTGGCCGCCCCGGTCGGCACCCCGGTTTCCGCGGCCGGAGCCGGCCGGGTGGTGATGGCCGCCGACCGCCTGCTCGCCGGGCTCACCGTGGTCCTCGAGCACCTGCCGGGTGTCTATTCTCTGTACTATCATCTGGATTCCCTTGCCGTGCAGGAGTCCCAGAGGGTCGAGCAGGGCCAGCGGATCGGAACGGTGGGCATGACGGGTCTGGCCACGGGGCCGCACCTGCACTGGGAAGTGCGGGTGGCCGGGACCGCGGTGGACCCGGACAGCCTGGTAGAGGGGCCTCTCGTAGACGACCGGCGGCTCCTGGGGCTCGAGGAATCGCTCTACATGGGCCTGCGGGGAGTGGAACTCATGCTCCCGCAGGCTGCGAGGTGACGGGAGCCGGGCGCATGTTCGCCTGGTACCGCTGCCGCCGGATCTTTGGGCGTATCCAGAGGCGGGAGCAGTCGTTGCGGCGCCTCCCCCAGGCACTGCAGGCCGATGCAGTTTCGCCGGAGCGGATCGAGTTCGGTTCCCGGGAGTTCCTCCGGGGCAAGGGGCTGGGCTACCGGCTGGCCTACCGCAGGCGGATCCTGCCGCTCCTCGTGCGGACCGGCGGACAGGCGTTGCGGAGCTTCAGCGCCCTGGGGCGGCTTCCCCGGACGCCGGAGACCGGCGCTTCGGCGGGGTTCATCCAGGAGCTCGAGCGCTTCGCCCGAGGGCAGGGTGTCGACGCGCTGGGCTACACGGTCGTGGAACCCGCTCAGCTGTTCCGCGGTCAGGCCGCGCTTTACCCCCAGGCGATAGTGCTCATCCGGGAGATGGACGCCGCGATACTGTCCCGCGCCCCGAGCCTGGATTCCCTGGAGATGATCCACCGCACGTATCTAGAGCTCGGCCGGGCGACCAACCGCGTGGCCGAGTTCCTGCGAGCCCGGGGCTACGGGGCCCAGGCGGGACCTGCGCTGGGCGGGGCGGCGGTCTACCCCCTCCTGGCCGAACGGGCGGGTCTGGGAGTGATCGGTATGCACGGCCTGCTGATCACCCCGCAGTTCGGTTCGCGACAGCGGATCTCCGCTATCTACACCAGTCTCCGCGACCTGCCGTCGGGAGGGCCCACCGGAGACACCGGCCCGGCCGACCGCGAATGGGTCCGCGATTTCTGCCGGGAGTGTCGTGCCTGTGCGAACCTGTGCCCGGGCCAGGCCATCCTTCCTCGGCCCGTCAAGGCCGAAGGGGGCGGCCTTCGCCACATCGACTACCGGCGCTGCCTCCCCCACTTCTACGCCCTGGAGGGCTGTTCGTGGTGCATCAGGGAATGCCCCTTCAATCGCGTGCCGTACCATGATCTGAGACGGGACTTTCTGGAGAACCGCCTGCGGCTGTACCAGGAGGTTTGAGGACCCCGGGGCCGTCGTGTCGGGAAGACGCTGCTCAGAACTGGAGCGTGAGGTTGACTGCCGTCAGCTCCCGCGAGAGGATCTGGGTTACCTTCGAATCCAAAGAAACCCCGAGCTTTCCGCATTCCTCCTGGAGATAGGAGAGGTAGTTGAGGCCGAGCTCCGGGCTGACCTCCCAGGTCAGGGCCTCGCGGTAGAAGTCCGCCAGGGCCCTTCCGGGCAGCTTTCGATCCACCTTGTCCTCGATGCGCTGCTTGATCGCGTTGTGCTCCCCGGTGCGGTTGAACACCGCGATGCGAAGCCGGTTCTCGGTGCCGATCGAGGGCCCCTTGCCCGAAACCTGGTAGCTCAGATACAGCAGGTCGCGGTGCTCCTGCATGTGCCGCCGGATGGCGCTGCGCATCTCGCCGTTGCGCAGATCCTGGATGCGTACCCGTCGCTCGGGATACAGCCGCCGGGCGGTCTCGAGATAGTGGCTCGTCTCCGTGAAGGTGAGCAGCTCGTTGAGCATCAGGGCCAGGTACTCGGCAATGCGCCCCCTGGCCAGGTATTCCGTGAGCAGCCCCTGGAGCTGGCGGATGATCGTGTTGTATTCCCGCTGCCCCCGGGACTTGACCAGGACGCACCACATGATGTTGCGAATGCTGATCATGTACCGGTCGCTGAGGAAATACAGGATCTGCTTCTCCTCCTCGGACAGGGAACGATCACCGCGGACCCCGAGGAGCACGGGCTCCTGGATGTCCTGCGATACCAGGGGCAGCTGCGGGGCCACGCTCATCAGCAGGTTCTCGACGTAGGCCTGGTTGAACGAAGAGTGGACGTCGATGATCCTGGAGGGATACCTGCGGTTCCAGCGCTGAATCAGGGGCGAGTCGAGAAAGGCCCGGAAGGTCTCGTGCTCGAACTTCTTGTACAGAATCCGATACACGATGAGCTTGGTAAGGTCGATGATCTGTCGGCGCTTGCCGGTGAACTCGGTGCGTGCCAGCTCCACCGCCGCGATGTAGTCGATGTTGATCATCTTCTGCAGCGAAGCGGCGGTGATGTTGGCCAGCGGAATCCCGTACTCCAGGCTGCCGTCAGCCATGCGCAGCCGCTGCAGCTGGCGCTTGTGCTTGATGAACCACTCGATCCCCTCGGAGGTAAGGGTGATCTTGACCGGCAGCTCGATGACCGGGTTCTTCTCGCTCATGGTCCCCCGGGCGGCGGGCTCGTGGCCTCCGTGCTTTCCGTGCTTTCGGTGCGCATCCGCTCGACGGCCTCGTCGATGCTCCCGGCGATGGGCAGGGAGGCCATCAGCCGCGTCAGCTCCAGTGCCTTCTTGACGCTGCCACGAACGCCGGTTATCTGGAGGGAGCGCCCCCTCTTTTCCAGCTCCGCGTGCACGGAGACCAGGGTGCCCACGGCGCTGGAGTCCACGCAGGGCACCTCGGCCAGGTCGATCACCAGGTAGGGGATGTTGCCTGCGACGATCTTCTGCACGACCTCCCGGAGGCGGAAGGCGCTGTAGAAGTCCATTTCCCCCGTGATCTCCAGGATGTGAACGTGCCCGCTCTGCCGTATCTTGATCTCCATGATCGGACCCCGGCTAGTGTACGGGATCGGATAAGCCCCGGTCAAGATCGAATCGAAGCATCGGGCCGTCCGAGCTTTCTCAGTAGACAAAGCCTCTCGAATTCCTGCAATATACGATAGGTGACGAGAGAAGCGGGCCGCCGCGAACCCGCATTTCTCTCCGTTAGAAAGAATTAGTGGGCGTGGAGGGGCGAAGCGGTGCACTGTCCGCGCAGCATCAGGAGTTGATGACATGGCAGAAAACGAGCGTACCGGCGCCCAGGTGATCGTGGACGCGATCGAGCAGCAGGGGGTGAAGTACGTCTTCGGTATTCCGGGGGGTGTGGCCATCCCGATCTACGACGCCCTGGTGGGGCGGCCGATCAAGCTGATCCTGACGCGCCACGAGCAGGGGGCCACCCACATGGCCGACGGGTTTGCCCGGGCTTCCGGCAAACCCGGAGTCGTGATCGTGACCTCAGGGCCCGGGGCCACCAACACCATCACCGGGCTGTTCACTGCCCACATGGACTCGGTGCCCATCATCGTGATCACCGGGCAGGCGAAGACCGAAAACCTGGGCATGGACGCCTTTCAGGAGGCGGATGTCTACGGGATCTCCATGCCGGTGGTCAAGCACTCTTTCCTGGTCAAGGATATCGTTGACCTGCCGCGGGTGCTGCGGGAGTCGTTTCACCTCTGTCAGACCGGCCGCCCGGGTCCGGTGCTGATCGACGTGCCCGTGGACATCGCCAACAGCCGCATCCGAACCGCCCTGGACGAGCCGCTGCAGCTGCCGGGATACGCAGTCCCGGGTCCCGGGGACCCGGCGGAGATCGCCCGGGCCGCGCGGCTGCTGGCCAGGGCGCGCAAGCCGGTGCTGCTGGTCGGGCACGGGGTCGTGGTATCGGGCGCCGAAGGCGCGGTGCGCGCCCTGGCAGAGAAGCTCAGGATTCCGGTGGTCAACACCCTGCTGGGCAAGGGAGGCTTCCCGGAGACCCACGAGCTCTCCCTGGGCATGCTGGGCATGCACGGAACGGCCTATGCGAACAAGGCCGTGAGCGAGTGCGATCTGATCATGTCCATCGGTTCCCGCTGGGACGACCGCATCACCGGGCGCATTCCGGACTTCTGCCCCGGGGCTGTGAAGATTCACGTGGACATCGACCCGGCGGAGATGAACAAGGTCTTCCCCGTGGACTGCTCGATCGTGGGGGACGCCCGCCTGGTGATCGAGGCCCTGCTGCGCGAGGTCCGGGAGGGAGACACCCAGAGCTGGGTGGCCAAGGTGGCCCGGTGGAAGCGCCAGTATCCCCTTCGCTTCCACCGGGGCGGGGGGCTCAAGGCCCAGGCGGTGATCCAGACCCTGTACGAGCTTACCCGGGGCCAGGCCATCGTGGTCACCGACGTGGGGCAGCACCAGATGTGGACCGCCCAGTTTTACCGGATCAGCGAGCGCTTCCAGTGGCTGTCTTCGGGCGGTGCCGGCACGATGGGGTACGGCTTCCCGGCGGCCATCGGGGCCCAGTTTGCCCGGCCGGACCGCCAGGTGGTGGCAGTGGTCGGCGACGGGGGGTTCCAGATGACCATGTACGAGCTGGCCACCGCGGCCATCCACAAGCTCCCGGTCAAGGTGATCGTCATGAACAACCGTTACCTGGGAATGGTGCGGCAGTGGCAGAACATGTTCTACTCCAACCGCCTGTCCGGCGTGGACCTGGTGGGCAGCCCGGACTTCGTTCGCCTGGCCCGGAGCTTCGGGGTCCGGGCCTTTCGGATTCGACGGACCGCGGACATCCGCCGTGTCCTGACCCAGGCCCTGGAGTACAACGACGGCCCCTGCCTGATCGACGCGGTCGTGGAGAAGGAAGACAATGTATTCCCGATGATTCCGGCCGGAGCTTCGCTCGGTGAAATGCTCCTGGAGCCTCCGAAGAGTGCGGCGCGCAAGGCGCCTGCGGGCGCGCAGGCACAGGCGGCGGCGAATCCCGGGGGAGGGCCCCGGGGGAACCCGGCCAACGGGGGTGCCTCATGAGCAACACGCAAGCCCCGGGGGCGAGCATCAAGAAACACACGATCAGCCTCTACGTGCACAACAAGCCGGGGGTCCTCAATCGCACGGCCCTGGTGTTCGCCCGGCGGGGGTTCAACATCGACAGCATCGTGGCCTCCCCGGGACACGATCCCTCCTTCACCCACATGAACATCGTGGCCACCGGCGACGAGCGGACCCTCGAGCAGATCCTGAAGCAGCTGAACAAGCTGATCGACGTGGTTCACGCGGTGGAGCACACCGGGGAAGGGGCGATCGAGCGGGAGCTGGCGCTTACCAAGCTGCACTGTCCCGTGGACAAGCGCACCGAGATCATGGAAATCTCACACACCTTCAAAGGACGGATCCTGGACCTTACCGAGAACACCATCACCATCCAGGTCACCGGGACGTCCGAGAAGCTGGACGCCTTCGAAAGCCTCGTGAACAAGTACGGGGTTCTGGAGATGGTCCGCACCGGCAAGGTGTTGATCACCCGAGGAGAAGAGATCACCTAGAAGCCCGTCGCCGCCCGAGGTCGCCCGGGGGTGCGTCCCCAGGAGGCGGCGCGGCGCAGAATGCATGCCGGGAGAGGAGCCATGGGAAAGAATTTGCTGAGCAAGGTCTGGGACCGCCACAAGGTCGCCACCCTGCCGTCGGGGCAGGACCAGATCTTCGTGGGTCTGCACCTGATCCACGAAGTAACCTCGCCTCAGGCCTTTCAGATGCTCAAGGACCGGGGCTTGAAGGTTCTGTACCCGGGGAGGACCGTGGCCACGGTGGACCACATCGTGCCCACCGACGACCAGACGCGTCCTTTCGCGGACTCCCTGGCCGAGGCCATGATGCAGGCCCTGGAGCGCAACACCCGGGAGCACGGAATCCGCTTCTTCGGCCTCGACTCCGAGCACCAGGGGATCGTGCACATCATCGGCCCCGAGCTCGGCCTTTCCCAGCCGGGGATGGTCATTGCCTGCGGGGATTCCCACACCGCCACGCACGGCGCCGTGGGCTCCCTGGCCTTCGGGATCGGTACGTCCCAGATCCGCGACGTGCTGGCCACCCAGACCCTGTCCATGGTCCGGCCCAAGGTCAGGCGCATCCTGGTGACCGGGGGGCTGAAGCCGGGAGTGTACTCCAAGGACATCATCCTGAGGCTCATCGCCGACCTGGGGGTCAAGGGGGGCATCGGTTACGCCTACGAGTATGCCGGTCCGGCCATCGAGGCCCTCGACATGGAAGCCCGGATGGCGATCTGCAACATGAGCATCGAGGGGGGGGCCAGGGTCGGGTACGTGAACCCGGACGCGGTCACCTTCGCCTATCTCGAAGGGCGGGAATACGCCCCCGAAGGGCAGGCCTTGCAACGGGGGGTGGAGTACTGGAAGTCCGTGGCTTCGGATGCCGACGCGATCTTCGACGATGAGCATGCTCTGGACGTGGATGCCCTGGAGCCGATGGTGGCCTGGGGGATCAACCCCGGCCAAGGCTTGGGGGTAGGGGAGCGCCTGCCCCGGCTGTCGGACATCCGCCCGGAAGACCGGGAGGTGTACGCCAAGGCGTACGAGCACACGGGCTTCCGGGAGGGACAGCCGATTGCGGGCACTCGGATCGACGTGGCCTTCATCGGCTCGTGCACCAACGGCCGGTTGAGCGACCTGCGGGCCGCCGCGGCGGTGGCCAGGGGCAGGAAGGCGGCCCCCCGCGTCACGGCCCTGGTGGTCCCGGGGTCCAAGGAGGTGGCCCGGCAGGCGGAGGCCGAAGGTCTGGACGAGATCTTCCGGGCCGCGGGCTTCCAGTGGCGGGCTGCCGGCTGCTCGATGTGCCTTGCGATGAATCCAGACCGACTGGTCGGTCGGCAGCTTTCCGCCAGCTCGTCCAACCGGAATTTCATCGGCCGCCAGGGGTCGCCGACCGGCCGGACCCTGCTGATGAGCCCGGCCATGGTGGCCGCCGCGGCCGTCACCGGCGAGGTCACGGACGTCCGGGCCCTGCTGTCCGCCTGAAGAGCCAAGGAGGATCAGATGATCGAAGACACCGCCAGAGCTCTCGTCGCCGGCCGGGGGGTTCCCGTGCCCGGTGACGACATCGATACCGACCGGATCATTCCCGCCCGCTACATGAAGAGCATCTCCTTCGAGGAGCTCGGGGCCTTCGCCTTCCACGACGAGCGCTTCGACGGGAAGGGCGGGCCGCGCCCGCACCCCTTCAACGACCCTCGCTTCGCGGGGGCAAGCATCCTGCTGGTCAACCGGAACTTCGGGTGCGGGTCCTCCCGGGAGCACGCCCCCCAGTCCCTGACGCGCTGGGGGATCCGGGCCCTGGTGGGCGAGTCCTTCGCCGAGATATTCTCCGGCAACTGCACCGCTATGGGGATCCCGGCCGTACGGGTGGCCCACGGGGACGTCCAGCGCCTGATGGAGCTCGTCGAAGAGGACCCGGCCGTCGAGCTCGTGATCGACCTGAAGGCGAAGGAAGTCCGGGTTGGCCCCGGAGGCTCCTCCGGGAAGAGCTTCCCCTTCGAGATGCCGGCGGGGGATCGGCAGAGCCTGGTCTCCGGAGACTGGGACACGACTGCGGTGCTGCTGGCCAACCTGGAGGCCATCCGCAGCACCGCGGCCAGGCTGCCCTACGTGGGCGGCTTTCCGGCGTGAGGGGGGGCAGATGAGCGGGAAGGGCGGCGGGAGCTCCGAGCCGGCTCTGAGCTTCAAGCAGGAGCTCACCGCCGTGTTCGGACAACCGGTGGCCGAGAACCCGACCCAGGCCATGATCGAAGCCGCCTACCGTCACCATGGCCTGTCCTGGCGGTACCTGACCATCGAGGTGGCACCCGCAGATCTGGGGGAGGCCGTGCGGGGCGCCCGGGCCATGGGCTTCGCGGGCTTCAACTGCACGATCCCTCACAAGGTGTCCGTGATCGAGCACCTCGACGGCCTGGGTGAATCGGCCCGCTTGATGGGGGCGGTCAACTGCGTGGTCCGGCGGGGGGACGAGCTCGTCGGGGAGAACACCGACGGGAAGGGTTTCCTCGCGGCGCTTCGGGTCCACGCGGACCCCAAGGGCAAGCGCGTGGTGATCTTCGGGGCCGGCGGTGCCGCCCGGGCGATCACGGTGGAGCTGGCCCTGGCGGGGGTGAAGGCCATCACGGTCGTGAACCGTTCACCGGAGCGAGGCAGGGCCCTCGTCGAGCTCCTGGCCGGCAGGGAGATCGGCCTGACCGCCACGTTCGTGCCCTGGAAGGGGGAGTACCGGGTGCCGGAGGGTACCGATGTGGTGGTCAACGCGACCTCCATCGGGCTGTTCCCGGACGTGGAGGCCAGGGTCCCGGTCGATCCGGCGAGCCTCGCTCCGGGCATGATCGTGGCGGACGTGATCCCGAACCCGCCGCGAACCCACCTGGTGCAGAGCGCGCAGCGCCGGGGCTGCACGGTGGTCGACGGGCTGGGAATGCTCGTCAATCAGGGGGTGATCGGCGTGGAGTACTGGACCGGCATCACCCCCGATGCCGGGGTGATGCGCCGGGCCCTGCTCGACGTGTTCGGCCAGAGCCCATAGTCGGCGTTTCCTGGAAGGCGCGGAGAGGGTGGGTCGTGGCGGCTGACGGCGGGGCCGTTTCCCCCGGGGATGCCCACCGAGAGTGGCTGGCCTCGCCTTGTTCCTCCTGCAGCGACAGCCCTTGCTGCAGGGTCGTGCCCCTGCAGCGCCTGAGCCTGGAGACCCGCTCGGACCTCCTCAGGGCCCGGAGCCTGCTGAGCTACAGCCGGATCGAGCTCGGCCTGTACGATTCCGGCGCCTGGGTTCTCTACTACCGGAGCACATGCGCCCACCACGACTCCGTCACCGGCAAGTGCCGGGTCCACGGAAGCAGCCGGCAACCCGCGATCTGCCGGGCCTACAGTCCGCACAACTGCTGGTACCGCGACGCCTATGCAGCCGGGGCCGGTCCCCGCTTCCTGCGCCTCGACCTGCCCCGCTTTGCCGCGATCCTGGCGGAGGTTGGCTGCGACTCCTCCGGCGAAATCCGCCGCGTCCCGAGCTGGGAGACCATGCTCGACAGGGTGTCGGCCGTCCCCCTCGCCCTGGATGGCCCGGGCTGCCTCGAACCGCTGTGTCCCGCCGTCGAGCTGCCGGAGGGCGGCAGCGGCGGCCCGCAGACCGATCCCTGCCGCTTCGTGAGCCTGCCGACCCGGCCTCCCCGCAAGCTGGGAGACCTCGACCTCCTGGCCTTCCAGCTCGGCTTCCCCGGGGTTCAGCTGGCCGCGGTTCAGCCGGCCGCGGTTCAGCCGGCCGTGGGCGAGGCGTCCTGGGCCCTTGTGCTCGAGACGCCCTGCCGCTGGCTGGGGACTGTCCGGTGCGGCCGCACCGGGGCTCCGGTGGCGGCCCGACGCGGCGAAGCCGCCGCGGCGCGGCGGGTCATCCGGTTCGACCCGGACTCCTTCGAGGCGATCCGGGCCGGGTTCCGCTGGGACGCGTCGCGGGGGCGGCTCGCGATTCCATCGCTGTCGCAGATGCGCAGGCTTCTCGGCCGCATTCGCGATCGGGATCCCGAGGACCGTCCGCGGCCCCGCTCCGCCTGAGGCCCGGTCCGCACGAGCTTCACCGGTGCGCGGGATCACCGGTGCGCGGGCCCGCAGCCTCCCCGGCACGGGAGTGACAGATCTGCCTGCCCGGGGTGTTCCATAGAGATAGAACCAACCGAGGAGGGAGCAGGATGACCATCCTTCTCATCGTCCTGGGCGTCGCGCTCACGGGCATGACCGTGAGCGGGGTGATCTGCTACCGAAGGTTCGCGGCGCCGAACATGCTGCCTCTGGCCGAGCAGGACCTGGAGCTTTGCCGGGAGATCGTCTCGCGCGGCCAGGGAGTGCCCTGGGTGTGCCGGCATGCCCTGAAGACCGGGTTGTGTCCCTGCCAGCCCTGCGAGAAGCTCGAGCGAGCCTGGGCCCGGGAGGCGGGGCGAGAGCGAACGTTGGACCGCTGGGTGGAGACACTGCGATGAACGACGCAGCGCCGCCTCCCGGCGCCCGCAGGGCGCGCAGCGGGTCCGCCGGGGTGCTCGGCCGTACCATGCGCTACGCCGGGGGGTTCATCACGCATCCCCGCCGGGCCGCGGATGCGATTGCATCGGACCCTCAGGGCCTCTGGGTCGGACTTGTGCTCGGCATTCTGTTTCTGGGGGCCTACGCCCTCACCGTCCTGATCTACCATCTGCTGGGTCACCAGCCGGTGGCGCAGCCGTTTCTGAGGATTCCACCGGAGCGCTGGTACCTGGTCCAGACCTTCACAACCCTGCCCGTGGGCATGGCCGCCTTCTTCACGTATGCGGGAGTGGCCTACTCCATATGCCGGGCCTGGGGAGCCCGGGTGCTGCCCTGGCCGGACTGGGTGGAGAGCCTGCGGATATTCGTGCTGCCGATCGCCTGGTGGAAGAGGCTCGGTGCGGTCATCGCGGCCACGATCCCCTTCGCCGGGATCATGGCGGTCTTCATCCGGTGAGCGCCCGTCCGCGGAGTTTCGTCCGCACCTGGTTCTCCGGGTACGGCGGCCCCTTGCGCTTCGTCCGGGAGCTCGAAGGGGCTCCGGCGCCGCAGACCGGCTTCTACGCAGCCCTCCTGCGAGCGGTCATGGACTCCCTTCTGCTCTACCTGCCCCTGGCCCTGCTGGGGCGGCAGCCTTCGCTGCCTTCGGCGCTGACCTTCCTGCCCACCGAGCGCTACTACGCGGTTTCGGTGTTCTTCATGCCGCCGTACCTGCTCCTCCAGTGGCTGCTGACGTCCGGCGCCATGCACGTCGTCTTGCGCCTCGCCCGGCGGCCGAGCGACATGGACCGCATTCTGAACGTCAACGGCATGACCGCCCTGGTCGTGGGAGCGGTTCTCGTGCCCTGGGACTGGCTCTGGATCCTCATGGGCTGGCACAACGAGGTCTTGCTCGGGATCAGCCACCTGGTGCTCGTGGTCTGGGGGATTCTGCTGGGCAGCCTGTTCCTGAACCGGAGCCTTGGCGTCAGGATGTGGCTGGCCGTGGCGCTGAATGTGGGGAGCGTTGCCCTGGCGGTGCCGATTTCGTCCGTGGTCGTGCGGGCGCCGGTATAGTAGCCCGGCATGGGAGTGTCGCCCCGATCTACAGGATGTGATCCAGGAACTTCCGGGTCCGCTCCTCTTTCGGAGTCGAGAACAGCACGTTCGGCGGAGCGGTCTCGATGACCTCGCCGTTGTCCATGAACACGACCTTGTGCGCGGCCGCCTTGGCGAAGCCCATTTCGTGGGAGACCACGAGCATGGTCATCCCGTCCTCGGCCAGGGCGAGCATGACGTCCAGGACTTCCTTGATCATCTCCGGGTCCAGGGCGCTGGTGGGCTCGTCGAAGAGCATGACCTTGGGGTCCATGGCCAGGGCCCGGGCGATGGCCACCCGCTGCTGCTGGCCGCCGGAGAGCTGGTCCGGGTAGGACTTGACCTTGTCGCTCAGCCCCACCCGCTCCAGGAGGGCGCGACCCTTGTCCTGGGCCTCTTTCCTGTCCATGCCCTTGACGATGAGCGGGGCGATGGTGATGTTGCCCAGGGCCGTGAGGTGCGGGAAGAGGTTGAAGCTCTGGAACACCATGCCCACCTCCTCCCGGATCTTGCGGATGTCCCCATGAGCGCTGGTTACGCTGTCCTCGTCGATCCAGATCTCACCCGAGCTCAGGGTCTCCAGGCGATTGACGCAGCGCAGAAGAGTGCTCTTACCGCTGCCCGAGGGGCCGATCACCAGGACCACCTCTCCCTTGGCCACGGTGATGTTGGCGTTCTTGACCGCCTGGATCCTGCCGAAGCTCTTGCAGGCGTCGATGATCCGCACCCGGGGCAGAGATCCGGGACGGGGATCGGGGTTCCTGTCGGACCGCGCGTCACTCCTGCTCACGACGGTTGAGCCTTTCTTCCATGAGTGAAACGAGCTTGGACAGGAACAGGGTGATGACCAGGTACACCAGGGCCACCACGGTGTAGGTCTCGAAGTAGTAGAAGGTCCTCGAGGCGAACTCCCGGCCCCGGCGCAGCAGGTCCGACACGGCCAGGATCGAGACCAGGGAGGAATCCTTGAGCAGGGCGATGAACTCGTTTCCCACCGGCGGGAGCACCACCTTGATGGTCTGGGGCAGGATGATCCGGCGCATCGCCTGCCAGCGGGTCATGCCCAGGGCCAGGGCGGCTTCCATCTGGCCCTTGGGGATCGACTGGATCCCGGCCCGGAAGATCTCGCCCATGTAGGCGCCGTAGCACACGGTCATGGCCGTGACCGCGGCCACCAGCCGGGGCACCTGGACGATCTTGCCCAGGGCGTAGTAGATGTAGAACAGCTGCACCAGCAGCGGGATGCCACGGATCACCTCCACGTAGATCGTGGCGATCCGGTTGATGATCCGCACGCGGGAGATGCGACCCAACCCGGTGATCAGCCCGACGATGAACGCGAAAATGATCGAAAGAAGCGTTACCTTGAAGGTCTGCCAGATCCCATCGGGCAGGAAGGTGATGATCCGCCGGTAGGGCTCCGGCGAAAGGATGGGCAGCAGGGCCAGCAGCACCAGGGCGCCGAAGAAGGAAATGTTCCACGCGGAAAAGGCACCCCGCTCTCTGGCTTCGGGGATCAGGGCGCCGTCGGATACGACGATCTGGCCTGCCTTGCGCTGTTCGCCGCGAGGGGAGGCGGACCGGCCCCCTGGAGGGGCCGGCCTCTTTCCAGCAGCGTCGGAATCGTCTACCGGAGCCACTTGTCCTCGATCTGCTTGTACGTGTTGGTATCGAGGACCTTGTTCAGGCCGGCGTTGATGGTCTCGAGGACCTTGGTGTTGCCCTTCTTAACCGCCACGCCGTAGTACTCCTCGGTGAAGGGCTCGCCTACGATCTTGAGCCTCTCCTTGAAGTTCGGGTTCATCAGGGCGAAGTCCGCCGCCACGGGAGTGTCAGCCACAACCGCGTCCACGCGACCGTTGGCCAAATCCTCGAAGGCCAGGCCGATCTCGTCGTAGGTGCGCAACTGCACGCCCGCGATCTTCTCCACCTCGAAGCTCCCGGTGGTGCCGATCTGGGCGCCCACGGACTTGCCGACCAGGTCCCTGAGGGTGGTGACCCCCGAGGTCTCCTTGCGTACGACCAGGATTTGCCCGGCGTTGATGTAAGGCACCGAGAAATCCATCGTGGCCTTGCGCTCTTCGGTGATGGTCACCGACGACATGACCGCGTCGTACTCCCCCGCCTCCAAACCGGCGAAGATCCCGTCCCAGGCTGTGTTCTGGAACTCCACCTCGAAACCTCCGGCCTCGGCAGCCGCCTTCATCAGGTCGATGTCGAAACCTACGATGTCCTTGTTCTCGTCGACCATCTCCATGGGCGGCCAGGTGGCGTCGGTGGCGACCACGATCCTGGTCTTCCCGGCGGCAGTTTCCTTGGTGCCACCCGCCAGCACAAGGCCCGCGGCCAGAAGCGCAAACAGGGCGATGAGCAGAACCTTCTTGATCATGAACTCCTCCTTATTGAGTGTTGCAGTACCGATACCTCAACACGGAACCCGAAGGCCTGTCAAGGCAAAAAGCCTGCGCCGCCGCGCTCCCGGCAGGCCGCCGGGACCGCGCTGAGGCAGGCTCGGTGCGGGCATGATACCACATCCCGGTCGGGCGGACAAGAAACTCCACGGAAGCAGAATCTTCAGCGTAGCTCTGCGCACAGCGACAGGCGGCCCGGCGTGGCGCGGTGTTGCCGGAGCCGGCTCCTCGATTCGGGTGGCGAGCCGCCTTCGAGATGCATTAGACTATGTGTTAGCTCAACAGGTAGGCGAGGCGAACATGACGAGAACCGTCTTCGGTTGCGTTGTGGTTCTACTCGCGGTCGCTGTAGGGATCGGGGCCCTCGAGGAACCCAGGTACTGCCCGGCGTGCAAAGCCCCGCTCAGCTGGGACGGTCAGGTCCGGGTGGATGGTGAAGAGGTCCTGTATCACTACACGTGCTTCTGCGGCTTTCACACCTGGAGTACCGCGAAACCACAACGGAGTACCGCTTTCGGCAGGGCCGGCCAGGCGTTCGACGGCGCATCACAAAGGGACTCGGGGTGCAGCGGACTCTGGGGGTGGGGCCCAGACCGGGTCATCTGTGCGACGTGTGGGGCTGCCGCCTGCTTCACCGGTGAAATCCGGTTCGTCAACGGACGGACCGTCAGGGTCTACCGCTGCCTCGCCGGCCATGAAACGGTGGGTAACTAGGGCAACTCCGGGTAATGCCTTGACGCAAAGAGCGGATTGTTGTATCTTACGATCAGCGACGCAGGGTAGAGCAGTTGGAAGCTCGTCGGGCTCATAACCCGGAGGTCGCAGGTTCGAGTCCTGCCCCTGCTATAGGGCAAGCCCTTACTGAGTAAGGGAATAACAGACCGCTACCGGAAAACCGGCGCAGTCCGTGAATCCTACTGACAGACGACTGTAAGAAGTCGTCGGGGAGGGACCGGATGGAGCGCCGTTTTTCATTGTACCGGCGGGGCAAGTACTTCTACGCCCAGCTCTGGAATCCTGCCACAAAAACCTACTCCTCGGGCCGCTCGACGGGCATGCGGAACAAGAACGCCGCGGCCCTGGTCGTGGCGGAGTGGTTGCGGGACGGGCTGCCGGAGCCTCGGGGCGGGCGCCGGCCGCTGGCCGAGTACCTCGAGGCCGAGTCGGTCGTGGACTCGATTCGTCATGGAGAGCTCACCCGGGAGGACACCAAGCGGGTCCTGCGCGCCCTGAAGGACCGGGGGCTCATCGAGACGGCCACGGTCCGGGGAGGGCCGGGCGCCGAGGGCCTGGTGTCCTTCCTCACCCGCTTCTGGGACTACGAGAGCAGCCCCTACGTCCGCGACAAGCTGGCCCACGGGCACCGCATCGGCCGCCGGCACTGCTACGACTATGGCCGGTGGGTCGGGCTGTACTGGAAACCCGCTTTCGGCGAGGAGAAGCGCCTGGGGGAGCTCAGCCGGGAGAACCTGAAAGCCTTCTCCCTGGACCTGGCCGGCAAGGGCCTGGCGCCGAAAACCGTCAACAACATCCTGTCGGTCGGCACGGTACCCCTGCGGTGGGCTCATGCCAACGAGCTCATCCCCAGCGACCCGGGTAAGGGGCTGATGAAGTTCTCCGGCACTCCGGCCCGGCGCGGGGTGCTGAGCGAGGAGGAAGTGCGCCAGCTCTTCGCGGTGCCCTGGCCGGATCCGCGGGCCCGGATCGGGAACGTCCTGGCGATGAGTACCGGCCTGCGCGCCGGCGAGGTCCTGGCCGTGCAGGTCCGCGATATCGGCGAGGACCGGCTTGCGGTCCGGCACTCCTGGAGCAATCAGGACGGCCTCAAGAGCACGAAAACCGGCGTCGAGCGCTCCGTGCCCCTGGTCGCTTCGGTCCGCTCCGAGCTCCTCGAGCTGGCCCGCAAGAGCCCCCACGGAATCGGCCCCGGTTCGTTCGTGTTCTGGTCGGTCTCCCGGGCCGACCGGCCGATGGACTTTCACTTCCTGTTGGACGGGCTCAAGGCCGCGCTGCTGCGCCTCTCCCTGACCCAGGCCGAGCTCGAGGACCCGGGGAAAGTCGCCCGGGCGCGGGAGTACTGGAGGAGCCGGGCGGTTGTCTTTCACAGCTGGCGCCACTGGTACGCCGCCCGGATGGCCGATCGCCTGGAGGCCCGCAAGGTCATGGTATCGACAGGCCACAAGGACCCGACGATGTTCGCCCACTACGCCGACCACGGCTCTGAGGCGGTGTTCCGCGAGGTCCTGGAGGTCACTACGGAGACCTTCGGACAGCTCATCGCCTTCCCGGGAAAGGGGAGCCCCGCATGAGCGACCGCACCGACTGGCCGGCGGTGCTCGCGACCGCTGCGCAAATTCTGCGGACCTATGATACCGGCGTGACCCTGCGGCAGCTCTTCTACCGGCTCGTGGCCGCCCAGGTCCTCCCCAACACCACGAGCGCCTACAAGACGCTGTCCGCTCGGTCCGCGGAGGCCCGGCGGCAGGGAACCTTCCCGGCGCTCATCGACCGGACCCGGACCATTCACAGGGACGTGTCCTTCGCCGACCCCGATGAGGCCGTGGCGTGGCTGGCGCGCATCTACCGGCGGGACCGGACCGAGGGCCAGGACACCGCCGTGTACCTGGGGGTCGAGAAACACGGCATCGTGAACCAGCTCCGGGCCTGGTTCTCGCAGTACGGGGTGCGCATCGTCTCCCTGGG
>Ga0068714_10001156_pt1 | contig 41183 bp, 33 predicted proteins | sample MTBNYHSulfiMetaG_FD_62988 | JGI IMG/M metagenome (GOLD analysis project Ga0068714, IMG submission 62988) | Enrichment culture microbial communities from rom New York Harbor, USA that are MTBE-degrading - MTBE-NYH (New York Harbor Sulfidogenic)... | ecosystem: Environmental > Aquatic > Marine >... | reverse complement strand
GGAAACATGGAGAACAACGGCGCCCGGCCGGACGTGGAGGTGTGGATGCCGCCGGGGGAGGACACCGCGGCCGACCACGACACCCAGCTCGAGCGGGCGATCGAGACGATGCTCGGGGGCCTCGAGAGCGACCCCAGGTACGGAGCGTGGTAGAGCGGTCCCGCGCGTCGCTCGTGTCTGAAGGTCAGACCGTCACTGCTCCCGACGGAGTGAGCTCGGAGACGAACCACGACGACGTGAAGAGCGCGAAGAGGACGTTCCGTGACACCGCTTCGCGTCGCTCTCGGCTGAGGAGTCGGTGCGTTGTGATGTGATCTCCATCGCAGGCCCCGCGCACCTCCCACGTTCGCAGTGGAGCGCGCGCCTCAGGTCACCAGTCATCCCGAACGCGAGCGCAGCGAGTGGAGGGACCTTCCCCAGCGGAGGGAGGGCCTTCGTTGAGGCAGATCCCTTCCCTCGCGTGCGCTCGGGACAGGCTCTGCTTCGCTCCTCGGGATGACACGTCATGTGTGTGCTCCCCTTTGAAAGCGTCTTCTTGCGTCTTGGCGTCCCTTGGCGCCTTCGCGTTCTCCCCCTCGGGCCTCGGGCTTCGCCGGATCCTCGGGTTACGGGCAGTGCAGGCTTCGCGTCCTTCGCGTCTTCGCGGTTCCATCTCACTCCTCGGTTCGTTCCCGGCATTGACGCGAGCACGAAGTGCGATACTGGGGCGGTGAAACCCGGACGGGTCCGTCTCGTCGTCGTCCGCCACGGCCAAGCCGAGGCCAACGTCGAGCAGCGCTACCTCGGCCTGCGCGACGACCCCCTCACCGACCTCGGCGTGGCCCAGGCCGAGGCGCTGGGCCTGGCCCTTTCCGACATGCCGCTCGCGGCCGTTTACTCGAGCCCGCTGCGCCGGGCGCTCGAGACCGCGGAGCACGTCGCCCGGGCCCAGGGCCTGCCGGTCATCCCCGAGGGGCGGCTGCTGGAGATGTCCTTCGGCGGGTGGGAGGGCCTGACCCGGGCCGAGCTCCTCGCCAGCGGAGAGGAGGCTGCGGCTCACCTCGCCCGCTGGGAGGAGGACCCTGCCGCCGTGGCGCCGCCGGGTGGCGAGACCCTGGCCGAGCTGCAGTCGAGGGTCCTCGACCTGCTCGCCGAGCTCGTCGTGTCGGGGGCGAACAGGCCCCTGGCCCTGGTCAGCCACGTCGGCCCGGTCAAGGCGCTGCTGTGCGCGGTCCTCGGACTCCCCCTCGCCGGGTCGCGACGGATGTTCCTCGACCCGGCAACCATCAGCGTGGTGGACTGGGGCCCTCGACCGGTGCTGCGCCTGTTCAACGACCACGCCCACCTCGGCTGGGGCAACGCCCGCTGGATGCGGTGAGCGTCGTCCCGGACCCTCCGGATCCGATGCAACGCTTTCCCCTCGCCGTGCGTACTACAGGGTGACCGCACGACCTCCTTCCTTCCGCCGGCGGCCCCGAGTGTCGGGGCCGTTCGGCGTTGCAGACCTCGACGCCCGCGACCCCGCGCCGCTACAATCACTGCACGAGGACGGCCCGCAGCAGCCGAAGGGCCGGGAGAGGTCGAAACCCATGCACCCCCCCCTCAACCCGGTGAGCATCGAGGACGTGGTGGCCATCGCCGAGAGCTTCGAGGCCTCCTCCGCGGAGGTCTACCGCCAGGCCGCAGGCGCCACCGACCGACCGGAGGTGCGAGAGACCCTGCTCGGGCTCGCCGAAATGGAGGAGAATCACCTGCGGGCGTTCACCGAGCTGCGTCGCCTCCTCGCCCGCGAGCCCCGAAGGCCCGGCCAGCCCGGACGCGAGGCGGAGCTCCTCGAGGCCTGGCTCTCCCGCGAGGTCTTCACCGGCGGCGGCCCACTCTCGGCGGCGACGGAGGCACAGCGCTCGGTGGAGTCATGGCTCGACACCGCCGTCGGCATGGAAAAGGAGTCCATCGCCTTCTACTCGGGGATGCGATCGCTGGTGGCCGAAGGTCACCGCAGGGTGCTCGACACGATCATCGACGAGGAGGTGTACCACCTCGCCTCGCTGAGCTACCTGGTGCGGACCCTGCGGCGCGGGCATCGCCCAAGCGATCCCGCCTGAGAGCGACTGGTTCGAGCCCCGTGGGCACGACGCTCGCCCCCCGACTGGACCGCGTGATCCAGGCCCTGGTCCTGCTCCTCGCCCTCCTCCTGCCCGTCTCCCGCCGCGGCGTCACCATCACCGCCTCCCTGGTCATCCTGCTGTGGTTGCTGCAGGGGCGGTGGCTGCAGCGATGGCAGGTCGCGCGGTCCAGCCCGGTTCTCCTCGCACTCCTGGCCTTCGTGGGGGTGAGCGTCGTCTCGCTCGCATGGTCCGCCGACCTCGTGGGGGGCCTGGATTACCTCGCCAAGTACCGCTACCTGCTGCTGGCCGGCGTGGTTGCCACCACCATCACCGGCGATCGTGTGGCGCGGGTCGTCGACGCGTTCCTCGCCGGGTCGGCGCTGTCGCTCCTGTGGTCGTTCGGGATCGCCGCCGGACTCATCCGCTTCGGGCACGGCTACCCCGAGCACCCGGCGCCCTCCATGAACCACCTCGACTACAGCATGTTCCTGGCGATGGCCGGGCTGCTCGCGCTGGTGCGGCTCGCCCACTGCTCGGGCGGGTGGCGGCAGCGCGCGACCTGGGGGAGCCTGGCGTTGGCGTCGGTCGCGGGCCTGCTGGTCAACATCGGGCGCAGCGGCCAGCTCGCGTTCTTCGTGGCGCTGGCGGCGCTGCTCGCCCGACACCTTCCCGGGCCCCGGCTGCTGCGACCGGTTCTCGCTGCGGCGGCGGCCGGCCTCCTGCTGGCGGCGGCGTACCTGACGGTGCCCACGTTTCGGGCCCGCGCCGACGCCGCCCTCGACGAGATCGAGCGGGCGGTGGTCCACCGCGAGTACGTCACCAACCAGGGCAAGCGGATCGCGAGCTGGATCGCGTCGGTGGAGGTCATGCGCGGGCACCCGCTGCTCGGGACCGGGGTCGGGGACACCATCGACGAGCTCCACCGCACGGTCCGGGAGCAGTACCCCGAGCTGGAGGAGGCGGTCCGCGAGTACCGTCACCTCCACAACCAGTACTTCCAGGTCGGGGTCGAGCTGGGCCTCGTCGGCCTCGTCGCCCTGGTCAACGTGTTCCTGCAGCTGCTGCGGTTCCGGACCGGCCGGGCCGAGCTGGACGACATGGCGCGCGCCGTCGGCTGGGTGTTCCTGGTCGGCTGTCTGGGCGACCCCTTCCTCCGCAAGCAGCTGCCCCTGGTCCTGTTCGCGGTCCTGTGCGGCCTCGTCGTTGCCGCTGCCCGGCAGGGCACCGAGCACGCCGACGTCCCCGAAGAGCCGGTGATTCCCGGGGAGGCGCCCAGATGACGATGCGCGCGATGATCCTCAACCAGCCTCGACAACCCCTCGAGCTGCGGGAGCTCGAGGTCCCCGCGCCGGGCCCCGGTGAAGTCCTGATCCGGGTCTCGGCGTGCGGCGTCTGCCGGACCGACCTCCACCTGGTGGACGACGAGCTCCCCGACCCGCTGCTGCCGGTCATCCCGGGCCACGAGATCGTCGGGACAGTGGTCGCCTGCGGGCCGGGGGTCACCCGATTCGCGGCCGGCGAGCGGGTCGGGGTCCCGTGGCTCGGCTGGACCTGCGGGCAGTGCCGGTACTGCCGGTCGGGGCAGGAGAACCTCTGCGACCGCGCGACGTTCACCGGCTACACCCGCCACGGGGGCTTCGCCGAGATGACGGTCGCCGACCAGCGCTACTGCTTCCCCTTCCCCGGGGATGACGACGTCGCGGCAGCTCCGCTGCTCTGCGCCGGCCTGATCGGCTACCGCTCGTACCGAATGTGCGGCCCCGGGGTCGAGACGCTCGGCCTCTACGGGTTCGGGGCGGCGGCCCACATCATCGCCCAGGTCGCAGTCCACCGGGGCCAGCGGGTGCACGCCTTCAGCCGCCCCGGCGACCACGAGGCGCAGGACTTCGCCCGTCGCCTGGGCGCGGTCTGGGCCGGAGGCTCCCACCTGAAGCCTCCCGAGGAGCTCGACGCGGCCATCCTGTTCGCCCCGGTGGGCTCGCTCCTGCCGGCGGCGCTGCGGGCGGTGCGCAAGGGCGGGGTGGTGGTCTGCGGCGGCATCCACATGAGCGACATCCCGAGCTTCCCGTACTCGATCCTGTGGGGGGAGCGCCAGGTCCGCTCGGTGGCAAACCTCGAGCGCCGGGACGGGGAGGAGTTTCTGCCCTTGGCCGCCGAGATCGGTATCCGCACCGAGGTCGAGGTGTTCCCGCTCGAGGCGGCGAACGAGGCGTTGAGCCGCCTGCGCGAGGGCCGCCTGCAGGGTGCGGCGGTGCTGACGATGGGGCTCTCAGCTGTCAGCTCTCAGCCGTCAGCTCCGCCGCCCAGCCAGAACCGCAGTTGAACATAACAGTATATTCTCGTTACATTTCGGTGATGCGGATCGGATTCCGGGGAGGGGTCGAAAACCCGTGATACGATGAGTGGTGAGAGGATGTGACGGGGAGGAGAGGAATGGGCTCCACTGAACCGATCCAGACAGGCGTGGTGACCCTCGACGAGCTTCGACGCCAGCACCAGGGGCACGAGAAGCGTCTCGAGGAGCTCAACAACAAGGCGTGGCTCACCCCGGACGAGGAGATCGAGGCCAAGCGCCTGAAGAAGTTGAAGCTGCGCCTGAAGGACGAGATGGAGCGCTTGCGCCGCGCGGGCGCGGCCTGAGCCTCGACACCCGTGCCCATGATCGCCCCCGAAGGATGGCCCTTCGTCCTCGTCCCGCTGTGCGCGGGCGTTGCCGTCGTCGTGGTCGGCTTCCCGGTGCCGGGGTGGATTCTGGTTGCGCTGGGGCTGTTCGGCCTGCTCTTCTTTCGCAATCCGGAGCGCCGCTGTGACCACCCCCCCGAGGTGGCCTGCTCCCCTGCGGACGGCCGCGTGGTCGTGGTCGGCACCGCGCCTCAGCCTCTCGTCGACCGGGGTCTGCCGATCCAGGTCAGCGTGTTCATGTCGCCACTCAATGTCCACGTCAACCGCGCCCCGAGCGACGGCGAGCTCGTCGAGTACACCTACACCCCCGGCCGCAAGATCCAGGCCTTCAAGGAGAAGGCGTCGCTCGAAAACGAGCAGAACCTGTCCATCTGGGACGGCCCGTTCGGCCGGGTGGGGGTCAAGCAGATCGCGGGGACCATCGCCCGTCGCATCGTCTTCGACCACGACCTGGGGGCGCTGGTGCGCCGGACCGACCGCATCGGTTTGATCCGCTACGGCTCTCGCGTCGACGTCTTTCTCCCCGCCGACGCGGAGGTCCTGGTGGCGGTCGGCCACCGGGTCAGGGCCGGCGAGTCGGCGCTCGCCCGGCTGCGCCCGCCCGAGACCACATGAGGCTGCCCCGCCTGCGCCGCCGCAAGAGCGCCGAGCAGCTGCGGCGGGGGGTGTACATCATCCCGTCGCTGTTCACCATCGCCAACATGTTCTGTGGCTTCTGGTCGCTGCTGGACGCCAGTCACGGTCGCTTCGGGCGCGCGGCGGTGCTCATCATCGTCGCCGCGGTCGCCGACATGTTGGACGGGCGTATCGCCCGGCTCACCGGATCCACGTCGTCGTTCGGGGCCGCCTACGACTCGCTGGCCGACGTGGTCTCCTTCGGCACCGCACCGGCGTTCCTCGTCTACCGCTGGGGACTGCGCCTGCAGCCGGACTTCGGCCTCTTCTTCTCGTTCCTGTTCCTGGTTGCCGGTTCCATCCGCCTCGCCCGCTTCAACTCGTCGGGCCACGACCTCGGCCACTTCCAGGGCCTGCCCATCCCGGGCGGGGCCACGGCCGTCGCGTTGCTGGTCCTGATCTCACCGGCCCCGGTCTCCCACACCTGGTTCATCCCGGTCGTGATGGTGTTCGTCCTCTGCCTGTCCCTGCTCATGGTCTCGAACCTGGAGTACCGCTCGTTCAAGGACCTCGACCTCAAGCGGCAGTGGCCCGCACCGACCCTGTTCGTCCTCGCCCTGGTGGTGGCGCTCGTCACCCTTCGACCTCACCTGCTCTCGGTCCTCCTCGCCCTCTACATCCTGTCCGCACCCGTGGCGCAGACTTCGCGGTGGCTGCGCCGCCGCAACGCCCCGCCGCACCTGGAGAGCCATGCCAGCACCCGGCCCGAAGCTCCTGCTGATTGACCCCCTCACCCTGCTCGGACGGGAGTTGGAGACGCTGCTGCCGGCGCTTCCGGACCTCGCCGAGGGGCTCCGCCACCTCCACTCCGGTACGGACGAGGAGCACCAGATCGTCGAGCTCGGGGGCGCTCCGGCCCTCGTCCCCCCGCTCAACGGGCCGGAGGACCTCGAAGGACACCTCGCCATCGTCCTCGCCGCCGAGGTCGACTCCCCCAAGTTGGACCACCTCGAGGCCCATCTGGCCCTCCACCCCGACACCCCGCTGGTGGTCCTGGGCTCCGCGACCCGGTTCGCCCGACGCTTCCCGCCCGCGGCGGGGCTGCCGGGCGCGGCCCTTCCGGGCCCGCAGGTCCGGGTCCCCCACTCCGCCGCCGTGGCGGCTGCCTTTATCCTCGAGCCGCTGCGTCACCTCGCCCCGGTCTCACTGTCCGTGGCCGCGGTGGAGCCGGTTTCCGCGTTCGGCGCCACCGGGGTCGAGGCCCTGGCCGCCCAGGCGGCCCGCCGACTCCAGGGGGGTGAGAGCGAGGAGTCCATCGGGGGTCGCACCCTCGCCTTCAACCTGGTGACCGTCGACGCCTCCGACCTTGCCGACGACCTCGGTTCGCTCCTCCCCGGCATCGAGGTCACCGCAACCCGGGCCGTTTTCGGGGCCTTTCACGGCCACCTCGCCCATCTGACCCTCCGCTTCGCCGAACCTCTGAAGCCGGAGGAGGTTGAGAGCTCGTGGGAGGGGTCGCGGGACCTGGCGCTGGTGGAGCAGCTGACCCTCAACGACGTCACCGAGCGGGACCGGGTCTTTGTCACCCGGCCGCGCCTGTCGCGGGACCGGCGCACCCTCGCCGCGACCGCCATGGTGGACGGCCTGCGCATTGGAGGGGCACTGACCGCGACCCGCCTCCTGGCCTCGATGATCGCCGGGCGGTGATCGACCGCGACGCCGAACGCTCGGTCGGTGGCATCCCCCACCGGTTTCCGGGATAATGCTCGGTCGAGGGTGAGGCATGGCCAAGGTCAAGGTCCGTCGAACGAGCCGAGGGGAGCTGCCGGGGATGGTCATCCTCCGCGAGGCCACTGCCGGCAGGCTGCCCGTTCTGCGTGGCGGGGCACAGGTGTTGGACCTCGACATGGAGGTGGACCCCGACCTGCTCCACCTGGTGACCCATGACCCGGACGGCTTCCTCACCGCGCTCGACCGCGAGGAGACCCTGGGCTATGCCGCCGCCCACGTCCGCGCCCGGCAGTGCGTCCTGTCCGAGCTCTGGGTCCTGCCCCAGCACCAGGGCAGGGGCGCGGGGGACGCCCTGCTCGCCCGTGCCCTGGGGTACGGCGAGCAGTCAGGGGCGCGCGAGTTCCTGGCGCTGGCGCCCGTGGAGGGAGCGCTCCAGAGCCTGCTCCTGCGCCACGACCTCAGACCAGTCTGCCCGGTCTACCTGATGCGGCTCACCACCGCCCAGGCCGCCCGGCTCGGCCCGACCCTGCAGAACCTCCTACCCGGGCAGAACATGACCTCTCAGCTGCTGCAGCGCCGCGGCCAGGCCGACCTCGACCGCATCGACCGCCTGACCCGAGGCTTCACCCGCGAGGTGGACCACGACTACTGGCTCAAGACCCGGTCCCTGAACGTCGCCTTCGTCCGTCAGGGCACCCGCATCGCCGCCTACGGCTACGGCGGCCCCTCGAGCGTCGGGCCGGTCGCCGGCGCGACCCAGGACGCCGCGCTGGCTGCCCTCGGCTGGGCGCTCGGCCTGTCGCTGCGGCACAGCTGCGGCCCGACCCTCGACCTGCTCGTCCCCGCCCCCTTCTTCCCGGCCGTGGAGACGCTGGTGGAGGCCGACGCCCGCATCGAAGCGACCCTCCTCGCCTACGGTCGCGGCGTCACCTCCAACTTCGACCGCAGCACCTTCGCCACCACGAGCCTGCCATGACCCGGTGGTCGATCGACCACCCCCGGCGCAATGCCTCAGAGCTCCTCGCGGACCTCAACTCGGAGCAGCAGCGCGTCGTGAGCCACCCCGGCGGTCCCATGCTGGTCCTCGCCGGGGCGGGCACCGGCAAGACCAGGACCGTGGTCCACCGGGTCTGCCGCCTGATCCGGGACGGCGTGTCCCCGGGACGCATCCTCCTGCTCACTTTCACCAACAAGGCCGCGCGGGACATGATGGACCGGGTCGACCAGCTCCTCGACGGGGGCGCGGGGCGGGTCGTCGGCGGGACCTTCCACTCGGTCGGGAACCGCATTCTCCGCCGCTACGCCGAGCTCGTGGGCTACACCCCGCGTTTCGGGATCCTCGACCGCGAGGACGCCGCTGACCTCATGGGCTCCGCCCTCGGCGACCTGAGCCAGGAGGTGCCCGAGCGAAGGGCGCCCCGACCGCGGCTCCTGGTGGACCTCTACAGCTTCGTCATCAACACCGGCCGCGACCTGGAGGAGGTCCTCCGCCAGCGCGCGCCCCAGTTCCTGGACCAGGGGCCGGCCATCGCCGCCGTCTTCCGTCGGTACCTCGAGCGCAAGCGTCGGGCGGACGTCATGGACTTCGACGACCTGCTGCTCAACTGGCTCCTGCTGCTCACGCGTCACCCGCAGGCGCGGGCGGACCTGTGCGAGCGTCACCTGCACATCCTGGTGGACGAGTACCAGGACACCAACCGCCTCCAGGCCGACATCGTCGACGCCATGCTCGGCCCGGACCGCAACCTGACCGTCGTCGGCGACGACGCGCAGTCCATCTACGCCTTCCGCGGTGCGGAGTTCACCAACATCCTCTCCTTCCCGGAACGCTATCCCGACTGCGCGGTCTTCGACCTCGCGGTCAACTACCGTTCGACGCCGCCGATCCTGCGCCTGGCCAGCGCCTCCATCGCCTGCAACCAGAGGCAGTTCAGGAAACGGCTCGAGGCCGCGCGCGAGGGGGGCGAAAAGCCGCTCTCCGTCGCCACCGCGTCCCCCGACGTGCAGGCGCGCTGGCTCGTCGACCAGCTCCTCGCGCTGCGCGAGGAGGGCTTCGAGCTGGCGGACATGGCGGTGCTCTACCGCAACCACTCCCACTCCCTCGACCTGCAGGTGGAGCTGACCCGCCGCAATGTGCCCTACCGGGTCCGATCCGGACTGCGCTTCTTCGAGCAGCGCCACATCAAGGACGTCCTCGCCCACCTCCGCTTTGCGGACAACCCCCGCGACGAGGTGGCGCTGTCCCGGCTGGTCAAGCTGCGACCGGGTTTCGGGCCCCGGCTGGCGGTCCGGCTCTGGCACGCGGTCCAGGGTGCAACCGACCCCCTCGCGGCCCTCGCCGGCCTCGACCCGCGGGCCCTCGATCTCCCCCGCCGGGCGGTGGCGTCACTGCAGGAGCTCCAGGCCTTGCTGCCGCCGCTGGCCTCGGGGCCCCTCCGCGACCAGCCCGGGGAAGCCGTCCGACACGTCGTCAGCGGCTTCTACCGGGACTGGGCCCGGGACAACCTCGAGGCGGCCAGCAGCCGGCTGGAGGACCTGGAGCAGCTGGCGCTGTTCGCCGACGGCTACCCCGACCTGGCGGCGTTTCTGGCGGAGGTCAGCCTGCTTACCGACCTGTCCGGCGAGGATCAGTTCGGCGGTCCCGCCGACGAGGTGCTCACCCTTTCGACCGCCCACCAGGCGAAGGGGTTGGAGTGGCGGGTGGTCTTTGTCATCTGGCTGGCCGAAGGTCGCTTCCCCACCGTTCGGGCGGAGGACGAGGAGGAGGAGCGTCGCCTCTTCTACGTCGCCGTCACCCGGGCAAGGGACCGGCTCTTCCTGGTCCGCCCGTTGATGGCCCGCGACCGCTACCGGGTGGACGTCCTCCTCTCGCCCTCCCGTTTCTTGAGCGAGCTGCCTGACGAGGTGACGGAGGTCCTCAACGTCGCTCCCGAGCCGGCCCCGGAGCGGGTGGAGGCGCTCCCTGCGGGTCTCTACCGCTTGCCGGCGTTTCTCGACGACGGCGACGGGGGAGGTGGGGAATGCACATAAATCGCTGCTGGGTTATATAATGCGAGCGGCGGGCCCCGATGCCCGCCGCGTACCGCAGACCGGGAGGGAACATGCCGATCACCCAGCTCACTCCGGACAACGTGAACTCGACGATCGACTCCAACGACATCGTCATCATCGACTTCTGGGCGCCGTGGTGCGGTCCGTGCCGCACGTTCAAGCCGATCTTCGAGGCGGCCGCGGAGCGTCACTCCGACGTGACCTTCGTCGACTGCAACACCCAGGACGAGCAGGATCTCGCGGGCGCCTTCCGGATCAGCTCGATCCCCACGCTCATGGTCTTCCGGCAGGGGATTCTGCTCTACAACCAGCCGGGCATGCTCCCGGCGCCGGCCCTGGAGGAGCTCATCGGCAAGGTCAAGGAGCTCGACATGGACAAGGTCCACGCCGAGATCGCCGAGCAGCAGGCGAAGGGCGCCGGCAACTGACGATTTCGAGGGCCCCACTCAGGGGTAAAATCGCGCCGCCCCCAATGCGGCGCTGGCATCGTGCGGGCACGGAGACGACGTGAGGAGACCGGTCACGCGACAGCCCTCGACTCTGCCCGAAGCGCTCGAGCGCGCCGCAAGGGAGCATCCCGACCGTGGCGTCGCCATTTTCGACGCCCGCGGAAAGAACGCCGAGCGCCGCACCTACCCCCAATTTCTCGCCTGTGCGCGGCGCAGCGCCGCCCGCCTCTCCGCCCTGGGCGTGCGCCCGCGGGACCGGGTCCTGGTCCTGCTGCCGACGTCGTGGGAGTGGATGGAGGCCTGGTTCGGCGCTCTCTTCGCCGGGGCCTGGCCGGTGGCGATGTCGGCCGGCGGCCCCATGGGCGCGGCGGAGGTGATGCTCGACACCACCGACCGCGTCGTGGAGCGGGTCGGCGCCACCCGGGTGGTGGCGGCGGCGGGCTTCTGCGCCCAGGCCGGTGCTGCGGGCTACCCCTGGGCGGGCGACGCCGTCACCCCCGAGGGCCTGGCGGCGGTGGACGCGCCGGCCGGGTTCGAGGGCCATCGGCCCGCACCGGACGACGTGGCTTTCCTCCAGCTCACCAGCGGCTCCACCGGCCTGCCCCGGGCGGTGATGATCCCCCACCGCGCGGCGGTCCACAACGCGGTGGCGTCCAGCGAGGCGATCGGGGCCCCGCACGGTGCGCCGGCCCACCACTGGGCGGACGCCATGGTCTCCTGGTTGCCCGTGTACCACGACATGGGCCTCATCGGCTGCCTGATGCTGCCGATGCTCACCGGCCTCGACACCTGGCTGCTCCGACCGACGACGTTTCTGGCCCGACCCCGTCTGTGGCTGGAGCAGCTCGCACGCCACGGTACGACCTTCGTCCCCTCCCCCAACTTCGGCTACCAGCTCTGCGTCGAGCGGGTCGACCCGAACGAGCTCGAGGGTGTCGACCTGTCCCACTGGCAGGTGGCGCTCACCGGAGCGGAGATGGTGCGGCGGGAGACGACCGACGCCTTCGCCCGCGCCTTCGGCCCCCTCGGGTTCTCCCCCACCGCCTTCCGACCGTGCTACGGCCTCGCCGAGGCGACCCTGGCGGTCACCTTCGACCAGCGCGGCGAAGGGGTCCGGAGCCTGCCGGCACCGGTTGACGCCGACGCTGGCCTGTCACTGGCGGAGGTGGTGTGCACCGGCGCTCCGATCCGCGACACCCGCCTGCGCATCGTCGCGCCGGACGGCTCGTCCCTGTCCGAGGGGCAGGTGGGCGAGGTGACGGTGCACGGGCCCGGGGTGTTCGCCGGGTACTTCAACGACCCCGACGCCACCGCGGCCGACCTCCGCGACGGCTGGCTCCACACGGGCGACCTCGGGTTCCTCGCCGAGGGCGAGCTCTACCTCACCGGTCGCACCAAGGACGTGCTGATCGTCCACGGTCACAACCTGATGCCAGACGAGCTCGAGCGGCTCGCCGACGCGGTCACCGGCGGCGGTGGCCTGGTCCGCTCGGCGGCGTTTTCCGTCGCCCGCGGCGCCAGTGGCGAGCAGCCGGTCCTGGTGGTCGAGACCTCCGACGCCGACCCTGCGGTTCTGCCGACACTGGAGCAGGAGATCCGGGTGCGGGTGGGGCGGGGCCTCGGTCTGCCCCTCGCCGACGTGGTCTTCGTCCGCCGTGGCCGCATCCCGCGCACGACCAGCGGCAAGATGCAGCGCCAGGAGGTGCGCCGGCGCTACCTCGACGGCTCGCTCGAGCGCCTGCTGCCGGCTCCGCCCGGCGAGGCCTCCGGACCCTCCTGACCGCAGCACGCCCCGAGGCGCCCGACCCAACCCCGTCATCCCGAACGCGAGCGCCCTCCCCCATCGTGTCATCCCGAACGCGACCCCGAGCGTCAGCGAAGGGGGGGCGGAGGGATCTGCCCCTGCGGAGGGTGCCCGCCCCGCTCAGGAGCCTCGCCGACCAGGTGGTGCGATCCGCCACCTCGGTCGCCGCCAACCTGTCGGAGGGGCACGGCCGGTCAGGTCGAGACCGCCCCCAACACTGGCGCATCGCCTATGCGTCCGCGAAAGAAGTCGACACCCACCTCCGGCTCCTGGTCGGAGCCGGGGCGGTCGACCCAAACGGGCCCGATCTGCGCTCGAGCTCTTCGACGAGGTGCGCGCCATGGCCTGGCGGCTGCTGCACCCGCGGTGGTGAGCGGCGCCGCCCTGAGCACGGTCGCAACGACGCTGTGCCTGCCGCTGTCGCTGACGCTGTCCCTGATCCTGCCACTCCCCCTGACGCCGTCGTTGCTCAGGCAGACCGAATCGGTGGGCTCGCCTTGGCGCTCTTGGCGTCTCCGCGCCTCTGCGTCAACTGGGCGGGTGGGTGGCGCTGCGCCTCTCTTCTTTAGCGCCTTTGCGCCTTTGCGCCTCTGCGTTCGTTCCCTCTCGTGGTGCCGGGGCTGGAGGTGTCCGGGTCAGCTGCTCGCGGTGGTGATGAGGCCCTCGATGTAGAGGAGCTGACCATCCCGCGACGCCACGCCGTGGCCCTGCTCCCACACCCAGATCAGCTCACCGCCGGCCCGTCGGACCCGGTAGTGCAGCTGGAACGGGCGGCCGTCTTCGAGGGCGGTCTGGACTTCCAGCGACACCTCGAGGCGGTCCTCCGGGTAGATGAGCTGGGCCCAGGACGCCGTCCGGTTGCCGACGATGTCCGACACCTCGAACCCGGTCAGCTCCCGGCAGCCCTCGCTGACCCACAACATCGTCCACTCCGAGTCGTTGAGGCAGGTGTAGGCCATTCCGACCACGCCGCGGCTCGGAAACTCCCGCGCCTGCCTTGCCGCCTGGAGGTCCTCGTGCTCCAACATCGCGTCCATGCACCCCTCGCGAGCCCACCCGCGCTGCCGACCCGAGTGGACCCGTTGCCAGGCCCGAGTCGCCTGCGTTGTGAAGGTCCCGCGTATCATACCGCGGCCCGTTGGTCAGGCGCAACCCGGCTGATCCCCGAGCCCGTTGCAGTGTTCGTCCTTCGAGCGCGCGATGGCCGATGGAGCAGGTCGCAGTGCCGCACAGGCTGGGCCGACTTTCTCGACGGGTCCTCGGGTACCAGTTACACTCTGCGGGGGAGTCCGAGCCCGATGCACGTTGCCAAAACCGCCCTGGACGTCATCGCCCGCATCAGCGGCAGGGATGCGAGCCAGCTGACCCCTGACCTCGAGCTGGTGGCCAACCTCGGGTTCGACTCGGCCAGGGCCCTGGAGCTGCTCGTGACCCTGGAGGAGCGCCTCGGCATCGAGATCGAGGACGAGGACGCGGCCCGGCTCAACACCGTCGGCGACATCCTGGCCTATCTCGAGGGGCTCGTCTGACCCACGCCGCCGAGGAGGGCCTCGGCCCGGCCCACCAGCTCCCCCAGCCTCGCCTCGAGCGCGCACCGCTCCTCCTCGACCCCCTCCGGGCCCAGCTCTCGAGGCACCGGCCGTGGCTCTCCAAGCACGATCGCCACCCGTGCGAACGGCCACGGGACCAGCTGCCGATCCCAGGTGCTCAACCGCCACGCGGGCCTCGCCGCGCAGGCGACCGGCACCACCGGCGCCCCCGCCAGCTGTGCCAGCAGCACCGGTCCGGCCTTGCAGTGGTGGCGAGGGCCCTGTGGCCCGTCCGGCAACACCACCGGAGAGGCTCCCTCGCGGACTGTCGCCCGGTACAGGCCGTGCAGGCCCGACACCCCGCTGCGGGTGGCCGAGCCGCGCACGGTACTCATGCCCAGTCTGTCCAACAGCGCGACCCCGAAGTCGCCGTCCCTCGAGGGGCTGACGAGGTAGGTCGGTCGCAGCGAGGCCCCGCGGGCCAGCCTGGCCAGGTACGGCGTGACCACCAGCAGGCTGTCGTGCCACAGGGTGATCACGCACGGCCGGTGTCGTCCAGCGAGGAAGCCCTGACCCACCACCGTGACCCGCAAGGTCGCCCACAGGCTCCGCGCCAGCGTCGAGACCGGCGGCGCGGCCACCGCCTGGGCAAGGCGCCGGGTCCGGCTCGGGGGATGCCGAGACCGTGGCGCCATGGGCCTGGGACCCGCGCTGAGGACGCCGGGACGGGGCGGCGGCTCGGACCCGCTCACCGCGCCATGGTACCTGGTCACGACCCCCTGCTATAGTCTTCGCCGCGATGAGACTTCGCTCGAGCCGCCTGTCCGTCAGCCATCGTCTGCTGGTCATGATCGGGCTGACGCTGGTCCTCGCCCTGTCAACCGCCGGGCTCTTCAAGGCCGCCCTGGACGCCGCGCTCCCCGGCTCCCCCCTCGTTCAGCGGCTCACCCGAGTCGGCGACCCGGAGGCCCCCGCCAGCGCGGGGGGGCCGGGCGAGGTTCCGGTGTACGACCTCGGCCGAGCGTCGCGGCGCTACCTGCTGGTCGTCACCGTGGCGGTGTTCCTGACCCTGAGGCGCTGGATACCGTGGCGCGATCTCACCCGGCGCGCCTTCCGCGACCCGCACCGCCGCTGGTCGCGACTCGCCTTCGGCGTTGCCCTGGCCGTCGCCCTCATCGCGGTCTACCTCGCCCTGATGGCCGGGTTGGGTCAGGCGGTGTGGTCCCCGGACCCGCCCGGCTACATGCTGGAGAAGACGGTCGAGTACCTCCTTCTCGCGCTGGTCGTCGCGCTGGTCGAGGAGACGTTCTTCCGCGGCATCCTGTTTCGGGCCATGCTCACCGACTGGGGCCCCTGCCGCGCGCTGGTGGTCTCGAGCGCGGTCTACGCCGTGCTCCACTGCATCTCCGGCAGCTACTGGACGACACCCGGGTGTCAACCCGCCGTCGGCCTCCAGCTCGTCAGGGCCTACTTCACGGACGCCGCCGGCTCGATCCTGCCCGACCTCCGCCTGGTGGTGGGCCTCGTCCTCCTCGGCGCCCTGCTGGCGTACCTGTACCTGCGCACTGGCTCGCTGTGGGCCTCGGTGGGGTTTCACGCGGGTCTCATCCTGACCTCCAAGCTGATGAAGAAGATGGTCAACCGGGCCGAGGACTTCCCCTCGTGGCTCCTCGGCGACTACCAGTTCCTGGTCTCCGGGGTGGCCTGCTGGGCAATCCTCGCGGCGGTCATCCTCGCGGCCGTCGCCTCCGCCCCGCGCGGCCCGCTGTACCGACGGCGCGAGCGCGCCCGCCACCGTGAGTGATCCCACTGTCGCGAGGTCCGGCAGACAATTCGAGGCTACTCCGGCCCCGTCGGAACAAGGGGCGGGCGGGGGAGCTGAAGGCTGACAGCTGACAGCTGAAAGCTCCTTTCCCCTACCCCGCCCCCTCCGCCCGTTGACCCGCCGCGACCAGGCGCTGGTACTCGGGGCAGGTGGCGAGCAGGTGCTCCTTGGTTCCTTCGCCGACGACCCGGCCCCCCTGCAGCACCACGATCCGATCCGCCAGGTCGACGCTGGACAGTCGATGGGCGATGATGAAGGTGATCTTGTCGCGCAGGATCCGTACCAGGGCATCCTGGATCTCGGCTTCGGTGCGGTTGTCCAGAGCACTGGTGGCCTCGTCCAGGATCAGGATGTCGGGCTCCTTGTAGAGGGCCCGGGCGATCGCCAGGCGCTGGCGTTGACCGCCGGAGAGGTTGGCGCCGAACTCGTCCAGGGTGGCGTTCATCCCCCCTTCGAGGCGAGACACGAACTCCCACGCCCCCGCCTGGCGTAGGGCCGCCTCCACCCGCTCCTCGTCGAGGGGACTGCCGTAGGCGACGTTGGCTGCCACCGTGTCGTTGAAGATGAAGACCCGCTGGGTGACGATGCCGACCCGGTCCCGCAGGCTGCGCAGGTCCACCTCGCGCGCGTCGACCCCGTTGAGCAGGATCGAGCCCCGGCTCGGGTCGTACAGGCGCAGGATGAGGTTGACCAGGGAAGTCTTCCCGCCGCCGCTGTCCCCCACCAGCGCCACCGTCTCCCCCCGCTCGGCCGTCAGCGACACCCCGTCCAGAGCCTTGACCCCGCCGTAGTCGAGGGCCACCTCTCGCACCTCGACCCGGACCACCGGCTGGTCGAGCCGCCGGCTCCCACCGACGATCGCCGGGCGCCGGCCGATCACCTCGAAGACCCGCTCCGAGGCCGCGACCGCGTCGAACATCTTGTTGTAGACGAGTGAGATCCGCTTGAGCGGCGTGTACACCATGAAGAGCGCCGTGGCGAACGAGAAGAAAGTCCCCATGTCCACGCGGCCGTCGATGACCTGGCTGCCGCCGAAGATGATCACCAGCGCCACGGCAATGGCGCCCACGAACTCCATCAACGGGCTGGTCAGCTCTCGGGTGCGGACCCCCTTCATGTTGATGCGGAAGAACTCCAGGTTGTCGTGGCTGAAGCGCTCGAGCTCGTAGGGCTCGCTGGCGTGGGCCTTGATGATCTCCATGTTGTTGAAGGTCTCCGCCAGGCGGGACGCGATGTCGGAGTCCTTCTGCTGCGAGCGGTGCATGAGCCGCTTCATGCGCCGGGCCAGGACCGCGAGCGGGTAGCTGGCGACCGGCAGCACGACCAGGCCGTAGAACGCCAGCCGGGGGCTCTGGTAGACCGCCACGCCGATGAACGCGACGATCGTCAGCGCCTCCCGAAACATCAGGGCGAGGTCGTGGGACAGAGCGGCCCGGATTCTCGCGAAGTCGCTGGTGGTCCGGCTGATGAGCTCCCCGCCACGGCTGCGGTTGAAGAAGTCCAGGTCCAGCTCCAGGAGCCGGCCGAGCATCTGGTCCCGCAGCCGGCGCACCACGTCCTCGCCGATGAACGCCGTGTTGTAGGCCTGGACGTACTTGCCGACCCCGAGCACGCCGTAGGCCAGGATGACCAGCGGCGGCAGCAGGAGGAGCATCTGCTCGTCCCTGGCCACGAAGATCCGGTTCAGGATCGGCTTGATCAGGTAGACCGGAGTCGCACTGCCCACCGCCACCATGGCCATGCCCAGCACCACGAGCAGGTACCGCCACAGGTAGTCGCGGGAGTACGGGGCCAGCCGTCGAAGAAACTCGATCATGGGTGCTGCGTCCGCACCGCCGCGGCCGCCGGGTGGAGTATACGCACGTCTCGACTTACGAGGAGGTCGGGTCCGTAGGCTCCTCGCCCTCCTCTTCCCCCCCCACCCGCGAAAGCCCGGCCCAGGTTTCCTCGTCCTCGTCGAAGTCGGGCAGCCGTGGCTCGATGCCGCGGCGGTGGTTCACCGCCCAACCCCAGAGGATCGCGCTCTTCATGTAGGTGCCGTAGGACTGGAGCAGGCAGAAGACGAGACCGCGATATCCGTCCAGTACCCCGAGCTGCAGGATGTAGGTCCTGAAGAAGCGCCAGGCGGGGCGCCAGACCACCTCCATGAAGCCCGGGCGCGTCCCTTCCCGCCAGGCCTGGGCCGCGCCCCAGTAGCCGTACTTGCCGATGCGGAAGGCGTACTCGTCGAAGCTCAGGTCCACCATGTGGTGGTCGATCGAGCTGGACAGCACCGGCGCCGGACCGCTGGTCCGCAGCAGCGAGTGGACGCGACGGTTCTCGTAGTACGCGGTGCCGCGCCGAAACAGTCGCGACACCCGGTCGTGCTGCCAGCCGGAAAAACGGATCTGCTTGCCGAGGAAGAACACGCGCCGGTTCATCGTGTACGCGTTGTGGGCGGGACCTGCCGCGAGAAGTCGGACGACCTCCTCCCGCAGCTCCCGCGTGCACCGCTCGTCGGCGTCGAGCAGGAACACCCAGTCGTGGCGGACGTGACGGAGCGCCCAGTTCTTCTGCGCGCCCGCGCCGTAGTAGGTGCGCTGGAAAAACCGGACCTTCGGCAGCTGTCGGGCGATCTCCGGCGTGCGGTCGGTCGAGAACGAGTCCACCACCACGATCTCGTCGCACCACTGGAGAGACTCGACGCACTCCCTGATGTTGTGCTCCTCGTTGAACGTGGTCACCACCCCCGAGACCGGGGGACGACCGGACGCGCTGCCGCCTTCAAGGCCGCCGGTTGTCGCCTGCTCCGCCATGGGCCTCCACCCGAGCGCCTGACCGGGGCGGCCCGTGATCGCGGTTCGCCGGCCTTGCCGTCGGCCGCGCCCGGTCGCTCTCACCCCGCGGCGGCATGCTAGCACAGGCCCGGCTGGTCCGGCGCCGGGTGGTATGATCCGTGCGCATGGCAGGAACGTCCAGGCCGCCCGGCGCGAGCGAAGGCGCGATGTCGACCGCGGGGCGCAAACGACTGCGCTGGCGCCCACGCCCGCTGTGGCCGCTGATGCTGTTGCCCATGGTGGCCTCCGCGGCGATCCGCGACCTGTGGGCGCCGGACGAGCCCCGCTACGCCCAGGTTGCGCGAGAGATCTACAGCGGCGGCAGCTTCCTGGTCATGCACCTGTGCGGCCAGCCCTACCCGGACAAGCCGCCGCTGCTGTTCTGGCTGGCCGGCCTCGGCGGCTGGCTGGGCCGCTGGCACGAGCTCGTGCTGCGGCTTCCCTCGGTGCTCGCCGTTGCGGGCACCGCCTGGCTGGTCGCGGTCCTGGCACGGCGCTGGTGGGGACCCGCCGAGGCCGCCTGGGCGCCGGCTCTGTTCCTCGGCATGGGACTGGTGACCGAGATCGGCGGCCGTCTCCAGATCGACCCCCTCTTGACCTTCCTGTGCACCCTCGCGATCGTTCTGGTCTCCGCCCCGGGCGAGGGGACCCGGCGCTCCCGCGATCTCGCCCTGGCCGGCGCCGCCGCCGGTCTCGCCGCGCTGGCAAAAGGGCCGGTGGCGTGGCTCAACATCGCGTTCCCCCTGGTCGCCTGGCGATTGCTCCTGCCCGGCGCATGGCCCAGGACACGCCGGCGCGACTGGGCCGTGCTGGCCCTGCTGGCGATCCTGCCGGTGCTCCTGTGGGCCGGCGCGGCCTCCCTGGCCGAGCCGTCGATGGGGCGCGAGCTGTTCTTCTCCCAGCACGCCGGGCGGGTCACCGACGTCGGCGAGCGTCACCCCGGCCCCCCCTGGAAGCACCTGGAGCGGATGCTGCTACTGGTGCTGCCGTGGACCTTCCTGGTCGCGCTGGGAATCGGCCGCGCGGTCCGCGCCCTGCGCCAGACGCTCCGCGGAGAGGAGGTCGACCGCGGCCTCGTGCTCGCCCTGGCCTGGCTGCTGCCTCTGTTCCTGTTCTACTCCGCGATCCCCCCCAAGCGGGACCTCTACCTCCTGCCGGTCTACCCCGCGCTCGCGCTGCTCGCGGCCGGCCCCCTCGCCGCGGCGATGGAGCGAGGGCGCCTGCCCCGGTGGGTCGGCGTCTCCACGGCCGCGGTGCTGGCCATCCTCGGCCTCGGGCTGACCCTGAGCGGGTTCTTCACGAACGCACTCCCCGGCCTCCCCTGGCGTGGCCCGGTCGTGGGCGCACCGCTGCTGGCTGGCGCCCTGGCGGCGCTGGTCTGGAGCCGCCGCGGCAACGCCCGCGGCTGGGCGGCGAGCGTTCTCGCCGGGTGGTGCGCCTTCGGCGTGCTGATGGCTCTGGTGGTGTTCCCGCCGCTCGACCCCTTGAAGTCCGCGCGCGGCCTCGCCGGGGAAGTCGCGGCTCGCCCCGAGCGGCCCACCGACATCCCCTGCGTCGGGGTCCAGCCCGAGGGCTACCGCTTCTACGCCGGCGTCCCCACGGTCCGCGCCCGGTCGGTCGAGCCGGCGCTCGAGCGGGACGGCGCCGACTTCCTGGCCCTGGTCGAGGATGACGTGTGGGAGGGAATGGACCCGACCCTCGCCGGTCGGTGCCGCGTGATCATGATTCGTGAGGTGGGGGGCAAGGACGTCGTCGTGCTCGGCGCCGCGCCGGCGGTCAGCGCGCCGGGCGCAGAGTGACCACCGGCACCACCCGCTCCAGCGTCGAGGCGCCGCCGTGGGCAAAACGCCGACCCTCGCGGTCGAGGCGGAAGCCGTGGTCCGCGAACACCAGCACGGGGCGAGCCCGGTCGAGCCCCTTCGCCAGCCTCGTCAACCCGAGCTCGAGCTCCGCCCGGGCCAGGGTCTCGAGCTCCCCAAACACCGCCTCGCGCTCGTGCAGCAGCCGGTCGACCCCGTTGAGCTTGAGCAGCGGGTGGTTGACCCCGGCCCCGGCCAGCGAGGAGAGCCAACCGTCGGTGGTGCTCACCCGCGACACCCGGGCGAACTCCACTCTCTCCACCCCGAAGCCTGGCACCTCGCCCAGGAGCTCCTCGAGCAGGTCGAGGAGCGGGAGCCCCAGGCCGTCCACCACCAGCCACTGGTGGTCGTCGCGGGCGGGGAGGATGTCCGGCAGGTCGACCGGCTCGGCGGCCAGCGAGCTGCCGGCCAAAGTCTCGAGCCGCTCCAGCCAGCGCGCCCCCGCCACGGACCACAGCCGGGGGTGGTGCCGGTAGAGCAGCGACGACAGCCGCGCGAGGTCCCGGGGTGCCGTGACCGCGGTCGGGCGGATGACCTCGAGCGCAGCAACGACCAGGGGCGACGGCTGCCGCGGCGGGGCAAGCCGGCCGTCCAGGAGCCACCCCAGGACGCGATTCTCGACCTCCTCGCCGAGCCCCAGGCCCTCGAGCTGCCCGAGCGCCGCCTCGCTCACCCACTCCTCGCGCACCTCTCGGGCGGCCGCAGCCAGGGCGGCGAGCGGAAGCGCAGAGGGCAGGCGCACGCCCCGGCGCAGGCCCTGCTCCAGGCACCAGGCGACGACCGCGGGATCTGCCCCGGTGCCCTGCCCCTGCGACCGGAACCGGAGGCGGGGGGCGCGGAGTCGCTCAATCTCGCGCTCCAGGGCCAGGCACAGCTGCCCCGGCTCCCAGGTCCGGCTCACCAGCAGGTCGACGAGGGGTGCGGCGTCCACCTCCCGAACCACCTCCACCCCGGCGAGGTGGCGGTCCAGGAGCCCGAGGTCGCTCACCTCCGGGGTTGCCCGTCGCCCCTCCAGGTACTCCACCAGCCCCGGAGTCAGCTCGACGTCCTGCTCCGCCCACTTTTGGAGCCGGTCGCGGACCCCCGCCTGGCCGAAAAAGCGGCGCACCGCCTCGTCCAGCTCATCACGCAGGACCGACAGACGCCCTGCGAGCTCCACTGCCGGCGCCGTGCGACCGTCGAAGCCGCACCGGCAGACGGGGTGGAAATCCAGATCAGAGAGGCCGGTGCAGCAGGCCTCGTCGAGACGGCGCCGGAGGGCCTCGACCTCTCCCACCTGCTCGCCCAGCTCGAGGTGGCGGCTGCGGGCCAGGGGTGACGGTTCCCACCGGAGGAGGTCCTCGAGGTCCAGGCCGGCCCAGAACCCGTCGTGTCGCTCCCGGTAACGCTCCCGGTACAGGGCGTACGCCGTGCGCGCCTCCGCCAGCCACTGCTCGAGGGCGTCCAGATCGCTGGCCGGGGGCGGGTCCCCGAGGGCCTCGAGGCGCACGGCGATAGCCGGCTCGTCGAACCCTCTCACCACCGGGTGACCCACCAGGTGCCGCAGCCGCCGCAGCTCGCCGCCGAGGCGCGACAGCCGCTCCGGCAGCTCGGACAGCGTCGCGTGGTCGGCCAGGAAGCGGGACGGGGAGCCCACGTCGTGCAGGAACTGCTCGACCGCGGGCCGCTCCCCCCGCGCCAGCAGGCCAAAGCGGGCCGCCGCCTCCCGGACCGAGCCGGCGAGCGCCTCCGCGCCCTCGAGGCGACCGAGCTCGCGCACCAGCCCCAGGAGTCGCTCCTGCTCCCGGCTCGCGGCACGGGACAGCTGTTGCACGAGCCGTTTCTCGGCGGCGGCGGTCCACTGCCGCGGCCGGCCGACCCCGAGGCCGTCGCACAGCTGCTCGAGCGCCCGTTGCTGCTCGACGGTCAGCGTGCGCGCCGGCTCGACCCGGTCATACTGCAGGGGCCGAGGCATGGTCTCGAAAAGCTCCCGGTACGACCGTTTGCCCTTCACGATCTCCACCTCGCCCTGGAGGAGGAGGAACACCAGCAGGAGGTCGACCTGGTCCGGGACCAGGCCGTAGACCGGCTGGGCGAGGTGCTCGTAGACCGCGCTCGGCGCCACCCCGTGCTCGACCAGCGGCGCCAGGGCCCGCACCAGCTCGTGCCGGTCGAGGTTGGCGACGGCGGTGTAGTACCAGCCCTCGCGCCGCATCAGGCCCATGGGCACCAGGTAGGCCTCTCGGATCAGCTTGACGTACTCGTCCCCCTCGAAATCGCCGAGGTCGTGCTCGGCGGCAACCCTCATCAGACGCCGCAGGGCGTCCTTGGGCAGCGGTCCGCTGCAGGGGGCAAACCGCTCGAAGGAGGGGAACCGCCGCGCCAGCAGCCAGCAGGCGAGCGCGTCGAGCCACTGACCCACCGGCTGGTCGGTCTCCGGCCGTGGCGGCGGTCCGGCGGGCAGGTCGGGGCCCTCCACCCGGCACTCCAGGAACGCTCGCACGGTCCTTTCCCTGAGCAGGCCCCGCCGCTCGTTCACCCGGCGCTCGAGCAGGGCGGCAAGGTCCCGGTCGAGAACCTCCCCCTGGAGGCGGACCATGGCCGCCAGCTCGACCAGCTCCGGGGTGAGGTCCAACCGGGCCGGGATCACGCTCACCGCCGCAGGGGAGGGCGCGGCATCCCCCCACGGCAGGCGGACCCGCAGGGCCGGAGGCTGGTGCGGACCCGGGTCGCCGTTGCCCAGGACCACGCCGTACGTCCGCGGGTGGAAGTGCCACCGGACCGACCGCTGCTGCCACCGGTCCCGCGACAGCGAAAAGGGGTTGAACGGCACCTCGCCGAGGGCGGGGACGAGCAGCTCCCAGACCGACTCGGGGGTCCAGGCGGCGAGGTCGGACACCTCGCGCGCGAGCCGGGCGTCGAGCCTTTCGGCGCTGTCGTCGGCGAGGTCGAGGCGGTAACGTCCGTTCTGCTCGCGCACGAAGCGCCCCTCGCTCGCCAGCCGGGACAGGATCCGCTCCACCACCGCCACGTTGCGCGCGGGGTCCACCGAGGTGACCCGGACCAGGAGCCACGCCGCGGCCTCGTCGGCGGTCAGCCCGTCGCGACGCGGCGACAGGTGGGCGAGGACCAGTAGCTTGAGCACTCTCGAGGCCAGCTCCTGCTGCGCCTCGGTCGGCATCAGCTCCGGCAGACGCTGGCGGAGGTGAGGCAGGAACCGCTGCGACAGGGGCAGGAGGTCCGACTGCAGCTCGAGGAGGTCGGCGAAGTGGTCGACGATGACGTCCGGGGTGAGCAGGTCCCCCCACGGGCGGTCGAGGAACGGCGCCACCCCCCGGCTCGGGTCGCCGCCGAGGCGGGTCAGGGCGAACTCCACCGCCCCACGCGCCTGGGAGAAGCGGTCCCGCACCTCCTCCAGCAGGTCGAGGGTCGCCGGGTGGATCGGGTAGAGCTCGAGCAGCGCCGGCCAGTCGAGGCTGCCCTCGGGCAGGGCCCGCCGCGCGGCCGCCACCAGGTCCCTGACGGCCTCCTCGTAGCCCGGCCCCCTCACCAGGACGCTGTCCCGGAGCAGGCCGCGGACGTGCCCCCCGGAGAGGATCAGGCGATGGGGAAAGCGGTCCTTGATCTTGCGGTAGAGCGACGACTCGAGGGCGCCGGCGTGCTCGACCTGCTCCTGCATCGCGGCCACCAGCCAGAAGCGACGCCCCTGCGCCCACTCGCCGAGAAACTGCAGCGTCCGCACGTCCTCGTTCAAGCGATCCCGACTCGGCTTGGCGCGCAGGAACTCCGACACCTCGTCGAGGAGCAGGACCACCCCGCGGCCCCCCGGCGCCGACTCCGCCAGCGCCTCCCAGGCGTGGCGCCGGTCGGCGCCCCCATCGGGGAGACCGAGGGCTTGCCGGAGGACGTCGTCCAGCGCCACCTCCCCACGGAAGTTGACCAGGGACACCGCGGCCACCCGCGGCGTCGGGCGGGACGGGTCGAGAAGCCCCGCGGAAAGGTGCTGCGCGAGGTAGCTCAAGAAGTGGGTCTTGCCGGACCCATAGGGCCCGACCAGGAACACCCCGCAGCCACGGTCGGCGGCGAAAAGGCGCCCCAGCACCGAGAGGTGACCCTCGACGTCCGTCGTGCGGTGGAAGCTGGTGCTGATCCAGCCCGCCTCCGGGCCGTCGAGGTGCTCGAACCGCACCACGGCCGGCCGCACCCTGACCCCCACCAGCTCGCGGATCCGCCTTTCTCCCACGCCGCAACTGTAGCGGCTCAGGGCTCTTCCTGTCGAGGAGACCCCCTTTGCACCGCAGATGCGGTACCCTCGAGGTCATGGGCCACCCGGAGGCCAGCCTGGTCGCCGCCCTTCACCGCAACCTGGCCCGCGCCCTCGGTGCCGGGGAGCTGGAGGAGGCGACGCTGGTCCTGGAGCGGTTGCGGCGCGAGGACCCGCTCTCGGTCCGCACCCGCGGTGGCGAGCTCGAGCTGCTGCTGCGGAGCAAGCGTCTCGACGACGCCGAGGTCCTCGCGGTCCAGCTCATGGCCACGTTTCCCGCCTCCCCGCGGGTCCACTACCTGGCCGGACGGGTCGCCTACCAGCGCCGTGACTACCCGGCGGCCGTCGCTCGCTTCGAGGAGAGCCTCCGCGTCAACCACCACTGGCGCTGCCACTACTGGCTCGGCAAGGCGCTGACCCAGGCCGGGAGACTCCAGGAGGCCGAGGCGGCGCTGCTCGAGGCGGTCGACCGCACCCCCCTCGCCCGTCGGGACCTCGCCTGGCTGTACGAGCGGATGGGGGACGCGGAGCGGGCGCTGGCCACCCTCGAGGAGTACCTCCAGGGCCAGCCCGACGACACCTTCGCCCAGAGCCAGGTCCGCAAGCTGCGGGCGCGGGTCCTCGACCCCGCGCAGCTGTGCGGCGAGGTCGAGGCACTCCGTGACCTGGGCGAGGCGATTCCCCCCGAGGTCCTCCCGGAGTACGTCGACGGTCTCCTGCGCACCGGTCAGGGGGAGCGGGCGCGGGAGGTGGTGGCGGCGCTCGAGGGGTCCCTCGACGCCCGGACCGCGACCCAGGTGGCGTGGGTCTGCCACCGCCTGCAGGTGCCGGACCTCGCGTGCCGCCTCCTGCTCCCCTGTGTCGACGCCAACCTCCACTCCGCGAAAACGCTCAGCGCCCTCGAGGCAAACGCCGTCAAGGCCGGCCGCGTACCGGAGGTGCTCGCCGCCTACCGGAGCCTGGTCGACCGGGAGCCGCGGTTGTGGAGCCGGGTCCGCAGGCTCCAGACCAAGCTCAAAACGGGCGATCCCCACACCCCCCCGGTCTGACCGCCGAGGTCGCGCTCGTCAACCCTCGCTCAGCACGAAATAGCGAGGGGACGGCCCCAGAACGATGGCGGTGGTCCCCATCGCGGGGGACTTGACCCCGTCCCGGTCGACCACCTCGGTGGCGGGTCGGGGCAGGGTCGCCCGCCGGCCTTCGTCGAGGCTCCAGCCCACCACCACCTCCCCGCCGGGCCGCGAGAATCGGTAGAGCCAGGTCTCTGCGGGGCTCGGCACCGGCCCGAGGAACATGGCGCCTTCGAGCTCCCGCAGCAGGGTGCGGAGGGCGAGGAAGGCCGGCCGGCGCCGCAGCCCGCCCCCCTCCTCCGGGCACAGCAGGCCGTAACCCCTCGCCGACAGCTGCCACCAGAAGACCTTCTCGACCATGCCGGTGCCGAGAACGAGCAGGTAGTACCGCACCAGGTAGTCGGCGTGGCGCTCCTCGTCCACCGCCACCTTGCGTCCCGCGGGGGCGTGCGGCCCTTCCCACAGCGGCCAGTTCACCTCGGTGATCCAGCAGCGCCCGGTAGAGCACCTGCCGGTGTCGGCGATCGCCTTGAGCAGAAGCACCTTGCCGACGGTGTCGAAGCCGAGCTGGGTGGCTTCCGGCGCCCCCCGCCGGTCGACGTAGAGCAGGCTCGAAACCACGTCGAAGTGGAGCCCCGGTACCCGCCGGTTGACCAGCGCGGCGGTGAAGTGGTACTCGAAGTCGATCACCGCCGGCCCGGCCAGCTCGACGCCGGGACGCCGCCTCAGAACCTCCGCCGCAGTGGTGTAGAGCCGCACGTACTCGTCGCGGGTCCACACCCCCCACTTCGACCGGTTGGGCGCCTGCCCGACCTGGAACACCGAGCCGTAGGGGGCGAGCTGCTCCCCCAGGCTCTCCACCGCCGCGCACCAGCGCCCGGTGTCCCGCACAAGCTCGCGGTTCTGGGGCAGGGCGAAGGCCACCTCCAGGCCCCGGCGGTCGAGCTCGCGCGCCATCTCCACCGCTCCCCGGCAGTCCTCGTCCCAGGGATGGACCCGAAGCATCACCGATCGCGCCCCCAGCTCCTCGAGCGCCTCGAGCAGCGGCTCCGGGTCCCCCTCCCACGGACCGAGCGCCACCCCGGCGCCGGCGAACCGTACCGGCTCCAGGTGCAGCCCGTCCCGCAGGGCGCGGTAGCGGCGCACCACCCGCGGTCCGGCCGCCAGCATCACCCCGGTGTCCCTCAGGTGACTGCCGGCGTCGGCCAGGCGGATCAGGGCCTTCTCCACCGGCCGGGCATGCTGGTGGGGCTGGTCCGACAGGCGGTCCCAGACCGCCTTGTCCCGCGCCGACGCCCCGTTGGGAGCCGGTGGGATGTGGGCGTGGTGTCGCCCACCCGCAGGGGGTGGACGGCGACGCAGCGGTCGCTTGAGGTCGTGCTTGGCCATGAAGGCGCGCACCATCGCGATGTGGAGCCACCTCCGGGGGGACCAGCGTCCGGGCACGCTTCCCCAGTAGGCCGCGAGGAAGGCGTCTCGGTGCGCCCGGCTGAGGATCGGGAACCGGCACAGGTCCCGGCAGCGACGGACCAGCCCCATTCGAACCCCAAGGCGGGCGCGGTTGGGGTCCACCAGCCACAGGTCGAGGTCGCCGTCCGACTTCCGGGTCGCGAGCACGTTGCCGATCGAGAGGTCCCGGTAGAAGACCCCCCCATCGTGCAGGCGCCGGGCAAGTCGGCCGAGAAGGCCGAGAAGGCGTTCCGGCTCCGCCTCGGGGAACTCCCCGGCGTTCGGGTCGCCGTTGAGGCGCCGGAAGAAGTGCCTGACCTCGAACGAGCCCTGGAGCCTCCGGGTGACGAAGTACGACGGCCCCTCCCGCTCGTCCGACTCCACCAGGAGCAGGGGCTCGGGGGTGCGGATGCCGGCGGCCAGGAGGGCGCGGGCCACGCGCCAGCTGCGCTCCGCCTTGCTGCCGCGAAGACGCCGCTCGAGGCTCCGTCTCAGCCCTTGGTTGCGGAACTGCTTGACCACCACCTCGACCGCACCGCCACTCGTCTCCAGGTTGGCCGCGTAGAGGTAGTTCCGCCCCCAGTGAATGGTCTCCACCGCCGAGGCGGGGTCGACGACCCGCGCGACACCGAAAGCCAGGTCAGGGTCCGCCAGGGAGGCGACGGCCTCACCATGCAGGCCGGCGGCCACGAACGGCACGGACGGCTCGACGGCAGGCAACGAGGGGGGCTCCACCGCCGCCAGGATAGCAGGGGGGGCCGGCAAGCCTGCAGCCACCGGGGAATGGGGCGAGGTTCTTCACGGATGTGTCAAGCTCCGAGGGACGGAGCGCGCGTGCTCGTCCTGAACCTGGTCTTGGAGCTGGACCTGGGCCTGGACTACCTTCGCCGGGGAAGATCCCTCGTCACTTCGCTCCTCGGGATGACAGGTTTTGTGAGCGCACCCCTTCGCCTGTTCGTTCTTGCGCCTTTGCGCCTTTGCGTTTCTCTCGGGCGGGAGGGTGGCTCTGCGCCTCCCTCTCGCGCCTTTGGGTTCTCCCCTCCCCCCGGCTTCGTCACCGATAGCGCGCCCGCAGCTCCCGCCGCAGCAGCTTGTTGGAGGCGGTCCTCGGCAGCTGGTCCACCTCCACCAGGTCGTGGACCCTGAACAGCGGGTTGAGGTGCTCGCCGATGAGGCGCTGCAGCTCTGACCTGAGGTCGCCCTCCCCGAGCGGTCGTCGGAGCACGACGAACAGGACCAGCCGGTCGGCGCCGCCCCCCTCGGGCGGGACCGCGACCGCTGCCGCACCGGCGACCCCCGGGTGCAACCCGACGACCCGCTCGACCTCCAGCGGGTCGACCTTGATACCGCCCAGGTTCATGGCGTCGTCGGCCCGCCCTCGGGCCCGGTAGAAACCCCTCGCCAGTCGTTCGAGGCGATCCCCGTGGCGGCGCAGGGTCTCTCCCGCGGGCCCCGGTGGGCAGTCGCGGTGGTAGACCTCGTCGTGGTCGGCGTTGAGCAGGCGCTCCGAGAGACCGATCGACGGCGGCACCAGGAAAACCTCGCCCGCCCCTCCCTCCCCGACCTCCTCCCCCGCCTCGTCCAACAGCACGAGGTCGAGGCCCAGGGCCGGGGTGGTGAAGGTGGCCGGCGAGGAGGGTTGGACCACCGTGCCGGTGATGTAGCCGCCGCCGATCTCGGTGCCGCCGCAGTACTCGACCACTGGCGCCCGGTAACGGGTCCGCGACATCAGCCACAGGTAGTCCTGAGGGTTGGAGGGCTCGCCGGTGGAGCCGAACACCCGCACGGTGCTCCACTCCAGCTCGGCGGTGGCCGGGTCGTCGCGCCAGGCCCGCACCAGCGAAGGCACCACCCCGAGCACGGTGACCCCCGCCTCCTCCACGAAGCGGACGAAGCCGGGGCCGGTCGGCGTCCCCTCCCAGAGCGCGATGGTGGCGCCGTTGACCAGGGCGGCGTACACCAGCCACGGCCCCATCATCCAGCCGATGCTGGTGGGCCAGGCCACCACGTCCCGCGGCCCGATGTCGAGGTGGTAGCGGCCGTCCATCGCGCACTTGAGCGGGGTCAGGTGGCTCCACGGGATGGCTTTGGGGGTGCCGGTGGTGCCCGATGAGAACAGGACGTTGGTGACCCGGGAGGGGTCCCCCACCGCGGCCGCCACCGGTGCGTCCGGCCCCAGGAAGTCGGACCACAGCAGGTCACCGGGGCGCAGGCGCGGCGGGGCGTCCGCCTCGGCCGGGATGACCACCGCGGGAGGCGCGCCGGCACGCTGCACCCGGTCGTAGAGGTCGACCCACCGCCCGCCGCGGCGAAAACGGTCAACCGTCACCACCGCCGCCGCCCCGCCGGCTGCAAGGCGCTTCGCGACCTCCTCCGGCGCGAAGCTGTCGGCGATGGAGACCACGGCGCCGCCCCCCTTCACCACCCCCAGGTATGCGGCCACGCACTCCACCGTCATCGGCAGGTAGAGGGCGACCGCTGCACCCTCCCCGAGCCCCCGCGCCGCGAGCCCGGAGGCGACCCTGTCCACCAGGCGCTCGAGCTCGCCGTAGCTGGTGTGCTCGAGACCGGCGCCGTCCTCGCGGGCCGAGACCACCGCGACCCGCGCCGGCTCCACCTGGAAGCAGCTGGAGACGATGTTCAGCTCTGCCCCCGGCAGCCAGCGGTGCGGGGTCTCCCCGTTGCCGCCGACGAGGATGGCGTCCGGCGACCGCGCGAAAACGATGCCGAGGCGTCGGACGACCTCCCGCCAGAAGCCCGCGCGGTCGCCTCTCGACCAGTCGGCGAGGTCGTCGAAGCTCGCGAACCCCAGGTCGGCCATCAGGAGCCCCAGCTGCGACCGGTCAAGCTCCTCCTCCCCGGGCTGCCACGCCAGCGGCGGCCCGTCCTCCGCGGGCCGGTCGCGGAAGAGCTCCTCGTAGAGCTGCCAGTGGTCGGCGAACGGCAGGGTCAGCCCGCAGCCAACGCGGGCGACGAACTCCTGCCAGGTTGCGTCCGCCGCCGCCGGGTCGTGGCCGGGACGAGTCGCCATTGAGAACCTCCTCCGGGACCCCGCACGGGGTCCCGAGGTTTCAACCCGACCCGGTGCGCCTCTTCTTCCGCGCCACGAAGACCGTGTGGTGAGGGCCCGAGCCGCCGCTTCGCGCGCGCACCCGGGTCGAGGTCACGGCGAACCCGGCTCGGGCCAGGCGCCGCGCGAACGAGCTGTCGGGCTCCGCCGACCACACGCCGAGGACACCCCGCGGTCGCAGCGCGCGGTGGATCGCGGCCAGACCCGCGTCCCGGTAGAGGCGCTCGTTGGCGGCCATGGTGAGACCGTCGGGACCGTTGTCGACGTCGAGGATGACCCCGTCGAAGAGCGAGTCCGCACCGCGGAGCTTCGCGGTGACGTCTCCCACCTCCAGCACCACCCGTGGGTCCTCGAGCGGACCGCCGGCGAGGTGGGAGAGCACCCCACGGTTCCACTCCACGACCGCGCCAAGTAGCTCCACCACCTCCACCATCGCGCCCTTCGGCAGGGCGTCCAGGGCAGCCCGCAGCGTGTAGCCGAGCCCCAGTCCCCCGATGAGGACCCGCGGCTCGCCCCTCTCCGCGAGAGCGCCGCAGACCAGGCGGGCGAGCTCCTCCTCGGAGCCGTGGACGCGGCTCGACATCAGCTCGTGCCCGTTGACGCGGATGGTGTACACGCCGGCCCGCTCGTAGAGCACCACCTCGCCCCCCTCTGGGGTGGTGGCGCCGTCGAGAATGGTCTGCGGCTTCACGGGGGCAGGATAGCGGAGCCTTCAGCTTTCAGCTTTCAGCTGTCAGCTCCCCCACCCGCCCGGGGAGAACGCCAAGGCGCAACAGGGAGGCGCAGAGCCACCACCCTCTTGCGTCTTCGCGCGCTCTTGGCGGCTTTGCGTTCTCCCCTTCGGGCCGGTCGACGCTCACAGCCGGCGTTCGAGCTCGTCGACACGGACCGCGCGGGTCCGGGCCTCCTCGACCGTGATCGCGCCCTTTCGGACCAGCAGCGCGAGGGACTCCTCCAGAGCCACCATGCCGGGCCCGCGGCCCACCAGCAGCTCGTTGTAGAGCTGGTGGGTCGTCCCCTTGCGAATGTGATTGCGGACCGCGTAGGTGGCGACCAACACCTCCACGGCAGGAACCCGGCCGCGGCCGTCGGAGCGCGGGATCAGCTGCTGGCACACGACCGCGTGGAGGGAAAGGGCCAGCTGCTGCCGGATCTGGTCCTGCTGCGCCGCGGGAAACACGTCCACGATCCGGTGCACGGCCTGGGTGGAGTCCCGGGTGTGCAGGGTGGACAGGATCAGGTGCCCAGTCTCCGCCGCCGTCAGGGCCGTGGCGATGGTCTCCAGGTCCCGCATCTCCCCCACCAGGATCACGTCCGGGTCGCGCCGCAGCGCCGCCCTGAGCGCCGACGAGAAGGTCGGCGCGTCGCGGCCGATCTCCACCTGCTCGACCACCGACGCCTGGTTGTGGTGCTCGTACTCCACCGGGTCCTCGATGGTGATGATGTGGCGGCACGTGTCGCGGTTCAGGAGCCCGACCAGTGCGGCGAGGGTCGACGACTTCCCCGATCCGGTCGGCCCACTGATCAGCACCAGGCCGTGGCTCGCCGACACCAGCCCCCCCAGCGTCTCCGGCAGGTTCAGCTCGCTCAAGGTGGGGACCCGGCGCGGCAGCGCCCGGAACGCGGCCGACAGGCCGGACCGTTGCCGCATCACGTTGACCCTCATCCTCCACCCCCCCCGGTCCTCCGGCGAGGACTCCAGGCGGAGGGAGATGTCGGCTGCGCCCTGGGTTTCGAGGAGGTGTCGCGACCTGGCGCCGAGGTGGGAGCCGAGGAGCTCCTCGACCTGGCCGTGGGCCACCGGCTCTGCGGAACCCTGCCGCAGGCGTCCGCCGACCCTCAGCATCGGGGGTGCACCGGGGATGAGCACCAGGTCGGTGGCCTGCAACCGCACCATCTCCAGCAGCAGCCGTTCGAGAGGCTCTCCGTTCCCGACCTCAGCCAGCACCGGGCTGTCGAGCGCCGGCAGCGCCTCGACCAGCTCGCGCGGGGGCTGGTCGTCGGTGAAGTGGTCGAGCTCCTCCACGAGGCGCTCGAGCTCCGGGTCCGGCAGCAGCTCTCCCATGTACCACCTCCCCGACGAGTCTACGCGCGTGCGGCGGAACCCGTTGTCGGGGACGGCACGTCGAACGCCCTCGCGAGGGCGTCGGCGATGGCCATGCCTTCCAGGGTCGGGCGCACGACCTCATGCTCGGTGCGCAGGACCAGTCCGTCCACGACCAGCCGCTCGAGGAGGGCCGCGTTGGGCGTCGCCAGGTCCACCCCCCACCGCCGCTGGACCGCGCCCAGGTCGACGCCGTCCGCCGTCCGCAAGCCGAGCATCAGCGCCTCGAGCGCGAGCTCGGCCGGCGACAGCTCTTCGCCGCCCTCGACCGGCGTCCGGCCCGCGTCGACCGCCGCTTGCCACTGCCGCAGCCGCCGGTGGTTCCACCACCGCCGGCGGCCGCAGAAGGAGTGCGCGGACGGGCCCAGGCCGAGGTAAGGCTCGTGGCGCCAGTACTTGTGGTTGTGACGGGAGCGGTGGCAGGGCGCGCGGGCGAAGTTCGACACCTCGTAGCCCTCGTACCCGAGGTCAGCCAGGACCCGGTGGGTCACGCGGAACAGCTCGCCCTGCTCGTCATCACCCAGCTCCTCCAGCTCGCCGCGATCGCGTCGCTTTCCCAGCACCGTCCCCTGGTGGATTGTGAGCTGGTAGCAGGAGAGGTGGTCCGGCCCCAGCTCCACGATCGCCTCGAGCTGTTTGCGCCACCACCCCGGGTCGTCTCCCGGGGAACCGTAGATCAGGTCGACGGACAGGGTGGAGAATCCCACCTCGCGGAGGCGCTCGAACGCGAGGCGCGCGGAGGTCGCGCTGTGGCGGCGGCCGAGCCGTCGCAGTCGCTCGTCGTCGAACGACTGCACGCCCAGGCTCAAGAAGTTGAAGCCGAGGCTGCGCCACGCCCGAGCACTGGCGGTGGTGACGTCCTCCGGGTTGACCTCGAGGTGGCGGATCGCGTCGGGAGCGACCGGCAGGCGCGCCAGGGCCTCGAGGAGTCGACCGAGCGCGTCCGGCGGCAGGGACGAGGGGGTACCGCCCCCGAGGTACAGGGTGTCGAAGCGCCAGTCTCCCTCGAGGTGCAGTCCGACCTCCGCCTCCATGCCGGACAGGTAGGCGCGACGTCTCTCGTCGCCGGCGATGAGGACCGCGAAGTCGCAGTAGGGGCAGACCGAGGTGCAGAACGGGACGTGGAGGTACAGGCCGGCCCCCGGCCCGTTGCGAACGGGACCGAGATCGGGATCGGGATCGGGATCGGGATCGGGAGGCACCGGCTAGTCTGTTTCCGCCTTGAGCACGGCTAGGAACGCCGACTGGGGGATCTCGACGTCGCCCACCATCTTCATCCGTGCCTTACCCTTCTTCTGCTTCTCCAGCAGCTTCCGTTTGCGCGTGATGTCGCCGCCGTAGCACTTGGCGGTGACGTCTTTGCGGAACGCGTTGATGGTGCTCCGGGCGATGATCTGGCCGCCGATGGCCCCCTGAATGGCAATCTTGAACTGCTGGCGCGGAATGCTCTCCGCCAACCGGTCGCAGTAGTGGAGGGCGCGCATCCGGGCCTTGTCCCGGTGCACCAGCTGGGCGAGAGCGTCGACCGTCTCACCGTTGACCAGGATGTCCACCTTGACCAGGTCGGTCACCCGGTAGTCGACCACCTCGTAGTCGAAGGAGCCGTACCCCTGTGTCACCGACTTCAGCTTGTCGTTGAAGTCGAACAGGACCTCCGCCAGCGGCATCTCCGAGGTCAGCTCGACCCGCCCCACCGCGAGGTAGTGGAAGGTGGTGTTCGCCCCCCGCCGCTCCCGGCACAGCTCCATCACCGGGCCGACGTAGCGCTCGGGCATCATCACCGAGGCCTTGATGTAGGGCTCCTCGACCTGCTCGATCGAGCCGGGATCGGGGTAGTAGCTGGGGTTGTCGACCTCCACCACCCTGCCGTCCGACATGGTGACCCGGTAGCGGACCGACGGCGACGACACGATGAGAGAAAGATCGTACTCCCGGCGCAACCGCTCCTGCACGATCTCCAGGTGGAGCAGGCCCAGAAACCCGCACCGGAACCCGAAGCCGAGGGCGGCCGACGAGTCCTTCTCGAAGCTCAGCGCCCAGTCGTTGAGCTTGAGCTTCTCCAGTGCCTTCGCGAGCTCGGGGTACTCCTCGTTCGACATCGGGTAGATGGAGGAGAACACCACCGGCTTGGCCTCCTTGTAGCCGGGCAGTGGCTCGGAGGCCTGGCGGTCCTCGTCGGTGATGGTGTCCCCCACCGCGATGTCCGAAATCGAGCGGATGTTGGCGAGCACGTACCCCACCGCCCCCGCCTCGAGCTCGTCGACCTTCACCCGTCGCAGCCGCAGCAGGCCGACCTCCTCCACCTCGAAGGCCTGCCCCGAGTGCATGAGGCGGATGGTCTGACCCGAGCGCAAGGTGCCCTCCCGGACGCGCACCGCCAGCACCACTCCCCGGTAGGGGTCGTACTGGGCGTCGAAGATCAGGGCGCGGAGCGGGGCCGTCGGGTCTCCGCTGGGCGGCGGCAGGCGCTGGACCACCGCCTCGAGCACGTCCTCGATCCCCTGCCCCAGCTTGGCCGAGCACAGCACCGCGTGCTCGGCGTCGAGGCCGAGGTCCTCCTCGATCTCCGCCCTGACCCGCTCCACGTCAGCGGCCGGGAGGTCGATCTTGTTGATCACCGGCACCAGCTCGAGGTCGTACTCGAGGGCCAGGTACATGTTGGCGACGGTCTGCGCCTCGACCCCCTGCGACGCGTCGACCAGGAGCAGCGCACCCTCGCACGACATCAGCGCACGCCGCACCTCGTGGGAGAAGTCCACGTGCCCGGGGGTGTCGAGGAGGTTGAGCTGGTAGGTCCGGCCGTCTCGGGCCCGGTAGCTCAACGTGACACTGTTGCTCTTGATGGTGATCCCGCGCTCCCGCTCGATCTCCATGTCGTCGAGGATCTGATCGCGGAACTCCCGCGCCTCCACGGCCCCGGTGGCCTGGAGGATGCGGTCAGCCAGGGTCGACTTGCCGTGGTCGATGTGGGCGATGATGCAGAATGTGCGCGTGGTGTCCATGGCGTCCTGTCAGCGGGTCCTTCCGGTGGCCCCCGGGGCGACATTATCGCAGACCGTGACCCGCTCGTGGCCGTTCGCCTCGACCCGGCTCAACACCGCCGCACTTCGAGCCCGAGACGGAGCGCTGCGGCACGCAGCGCCTCGGGGAGCTCGCCAGCCGGCAGGTCCGCCGGCAGCAGCGGCACCGCCTGCTTCACGAAACCGGCGCGCAGAGCCATCGCCGGACCCTCCCCGATCAGGGCCAACGCGACCTGATCTCCTTCTCCCAACGCGCACACTGCCTCCGCCTCGCTGACCACGTCGACGTCGGCGCACTGCACCAGGACGGCGTCGACCCCGGCGCACCGCCGCGCCAGGTCGTCACGGCCCTCGACCTCGCCCCACGGGACAGGGACGACCTCCGGCTGGGGCCCCGCAACCTCGCCGCAAGCCCGCCGGACCTCGAACAGCAGTCGGACCAGGTCCTCCCGGATCGACGCGTCCCTCCCGAACGCCGGTTGCACGAGCCGGGCCTCGCGGCGCAGGAGCCGCCGCGCCGCCGCCGGGTCCGACGTCCCAAGACGGCGGCACCGCTCGAGGAGCTGCCGAGCCCGGGCGACCAGCCCGGCCTCGCTCAGGTGCGAGCCGAACAGGGTTGCAAGGAACACCACAACGCCCCGAACGGGGCGCGCGCACCGGCCCGACGAGGCGTGCGTGCCGCGCCGGAGAGCATCACCCCAACCTGGTCCTGGCCCCCGACGACGCGACTCGAGAGTGGCCCGGGTCGAGGTCCGGAGAGCGCGCCGGGTCCTGTGGAGCTTGACTCACCTGGGTGGAACCTCATCTCCTGAGGCGACTGCTGCCCCCCTCGTCAGCGAGGCAGGCCTCAACGCCGCACCGACACCCCATCCCCCTTGCGCCACTCGCCGAGGACGTTCCCGGTCTTTGTCCTGATCTGGAGCCGGCGGTAGCCGAGGTGCTCGACCACCAGGACGGCGTTCTCAACGGCCTGGACCCGCGCCGCATTGTTCAGCCTGGCCCAGCGGTCGCCGGGGACGACGAGGATCACGCCCGGCGGTCTGCAGGCGACCGTCTCAACCCCGGGCAGGAAGGCGAAGTCGTTCGGGCCGACCTGCGGCAGGTCCCTCACCCGGGTGACCCACAGCTGCAGGAGCAGCGCCGCCAGGAGGACGAACAGGAGCCCGGCGACGACCGACGGCACCCACTTCGGAAGCTGCGTGCCGTTCGTACCCGCGCTGCCGCGGGAGGGGCTCGCCCCACCATCCGTGCCGGCGCCCTGACTCGCTCCCTGGGCGGTCTCGAAACCCGCCTGTGCGAGCCGCCGGTTCGCCCGGAGCAGGGCTCCGCTGACAAAGCCGCGGTGCTCGGCGAGCCTCCGACCGTGCTCGACTCTCCCGGTCGACATCAGGACCGCCATCTCCCCCTGCATGGCGCGCACCACCTTGAACCCCATGTCGATGTCGTAGCGCACCTTGGCGGCCGCCTGGGGCGCCGCCTCCTCCGATGCCGCTGCGAGCTCCGCCTGGTCCTCGATCAGCCGGGCTCGGATCACCAGCCCGTCGCTCACCAGCAGGAGGTGGCGAGCCAGCCCGGCGCCTCCCCTCTCGGCGGTCCTGAGCAGGACCTCTCTCTCGGCGGGCGTGACGGAGATGCGCTCCGGCCCGACAGGCACCGAGACCGGCCGGTCGCTCGGGGGTCGCTTTCGGAGGTGGTTGGCAAGCTCCACCAGGGTCGGCTGCAGCTCGAGACGCCAGCCGTCCTCGAGGTCGGTGTCGGCCACGTTTCAATCCTCCCCGGTTCGAGTGCGGTCTCCGGCGTCGCACCTCCCGGCGCGTGCGCACCTCAACGGTCGTGACGCTGGAGCGAGTATACCAGGGGACGTCGCGGGACCGCCTGTCCGATGACGAGGGGCGGCATGAGGGCGCTGTTTTCCGGTATCATGGGTCCGGCCGACCTTTCCCTGGTCTGCGGAGGTGCTGTGGTGAGATCCCTGACTCGGACGACGCGAAACCTGGCAGCCCTTGCACTGGTCCTCGCGACGACGGCCTGTGCCGGCAAGCCGGTCGTGGGCGTTCTCCTCCCGACCAGCGGCCCGGCAGCGAGCTACGGCGCGTCCATGAGGAACGCCATCGAGCTGGCCCTGAGCGACATCAAAGAGGACGGGTCCGTTCGCCGGCCCTTCGATGTCGCCTGGGCGGACTCGGCCTCTGACCCGGCAACGGCGGCCCGGGAGTTCCGGCGCCTCGTGTCCGAGGCCGGGGCCAACCTGGTGGTGGCAGGCGTCACCAGCGGCGAGGCCAAGGAGCTGCTGCCGGTCATGGAGCAGACCGGCACGATCTGCATTTCGCCGTCCGCCTCCTCACCCATGCTGACTCGCGAGAGCAGGCTCTTCTACCGTCTGTTCGCCTCCGACGAGCTGGAGGGACGCCGCGCCGGCCGCTTCGTCCTCGAAGACCAGCGCAAGAGCTCGGTCTTGATCTACACCGGTGACACCGAGCATGCCAAGGGCATCGAGCCCCCCTTCCGCCACATGTTCGAGCAGAGCCTGGGCGGTCGGGTGGTCGGGAAGGTGCTGTTGTCCTCGTCGACCTGGGAGATCGAGTCCGCCGACCTGGTCGCCGCCCACAATCCCGAGGCGGTCTACATCATCGGCTACGCCGACGAGACGCTGCGGGTGCTGCGACACCTGCGCACGAGGCAGTACCAGGGGCTGATCGTGGTCACCTCGGCGTTCTACAGCGGCGAGCTGATCGAGCGGGAGAAGGGCCTGGTGGAGGGGGTGTTTTTCCCGCAGCCGGCGTTCGACATCGAGGACAGCCGCCCGCTGGTGCAGGGTTTCGTCACTCGGTACCGCCAGGCCCACAACCAGGACCCGGACATCTACGCCGCCCACGCCTACGATGCCCTGCGCCTGGCGGCTTTTGTCGTCGGCACGAGCAAGTCACTCCAGACGAACGAAATCCGGAAGACGCTCCTGTTCAGCCTCGGGGAGTTTCCCGGCGTGACCGGGATCATCCAGTTCAACGAGCAGGGGGACGTCCTCCACAACCCGGTGATGTACGTCGTCAAGGATGGGCAGGTCCGCAACTACGAGCGGGAGCGGAAGCGGATCATCGAAGAGATCGGCCAGGCGCTCCGCAGGTAGAGGGTCGACTCTGCGGACGGTCTGGCGATTCCGGGTCGCGGCGTGAGGATCCGCCTCGAGTCCGTTGGCTGCCGGCTCAACACGGGCGAGCTTCAGGCCCTCGGCGCGGCGTTGCAGGGGCGGGGTCACCGCCTGGTCGGCCCGGGCGAGCCCGCGGACCTTTGCATCGTCAACACCTGCACCGTGACCGCGGTTGCGGGACACAGATCGCGTCAGACCGTTCGCCAGCTCCGTCGGGCCAACCCGGACGCGGTGGTGGTGGCGACCGGGTGCCTGGCCGAGCTCGAACCGGACAGCGTCGCCAGGTCCGGGGCGGACCACGTGGTGGGCACCCGGGACAAGGACCACCTCCCGGACCTGCTCATCCGCTCGGGGCTGCTCCCCCTGCTCCCCGAGGATCGGGTCGAGGACGCCGCGAAGGTGTCTCTCGGAGGCCACACGCGGGCGTTCGTCAAGGTCCAGGACGGCTGCGACAACCACTGCGCCTACTGCGTGGTCCGGGTCGCCCGCGGTCCGGGTCGCAGCCGCGACGCTGACGCGGTCGTCGACGAGCTGTGCTCGCTGCGGGCGCGAGGGGTGCTCGAGGCGGTGCTGACCGGCGTACACCTGGGCTCCTACGGTCACGACCGGGGCCAACGCGAAGGCCTGGCGTCACTCGTGGAGAGGATTCTGGCCGAGACCACGCTGCCCCGAATCCGGCTGTCGTCCCTCGAGCCGTGGGATGTCGGCGACCGCCTGCTGGGGCTCTTCTCCGACCGCCGCCTGCTCCCCCACCTCCACCTCCCCCTGCAGAGCGGCTGCGACGCGACTCTCGGTCGCATGGCGCGCAAGTGCTCCCAGGCAGACTTCACCCGGCTCGTGAACACGGCGCGACGGCTCATTCCCGGTGTTTCCGTGTCCACCGACGTGATGGTCGGATTCCCGGGGGAGACCGACGCGGAGTTCGCAGAAAGCGTCGGGTTCGTCGAGCGGATGGCCTTCTCGCGCATTCACGTGTTCCGGTTCTCCCCCCGAACCGGCACCCCGGCCGCCACGATGCCGAATCCCCCCTCGAGCACGACCGTGGCGGCCCGTGCGGCTCGCGTCCGCGAGGTCGCCCGCAGGCACCAGGAGGAGTTCCACCGGCGGTTCCTCGGGCGCACCGTCGAAGTGCTCTGGGAGGGTTCCGATCGGGTCGGTTCCGCGCGGCGCTGGAGCGGCCTCACACCCAACTACATCCGGGTCATCTTCGAGACCGACGCGCCGCACGACCTGGCCAACCGGGTCATCGCCACCGAACTGCTTGCACTCGTCCCCGGAGGGCTCGCGGGGCGGCCTGCCCCAACGCCCGACCACGTCCCTCCGGATACCCGGTAAGGAGGTCGACATGTCGAGAGCCGTCGTACTGAGCCTTCTTGCGTGCTCCATCCCGCTGCTCGTCTCGCCCGCCGGAGCCGGCGAGGAGGTGATCAACGTCCAGGTCGTGAACCTGCCGCCGGTTCAGGAGATCTCGGGGGCCATCGAGGTGGCGCAGCCAATCCCCCACACCCGGATGGTCCGGATCGAGGACGTGCTGGTTTCCCCCCACACCCCCCGTGACAACACGAACCGACTGGTCGCGGCAGGCACGGTCGACGCGTCGGGCTTCACCAGAGCCATGCTGAGCGTGGGCGGCGACGTCAAGGGCACGGTGCCGGGCGCCGCGGAGCTCGGGGCGGTGCTCGTTCCCGACGAGTCGTTCGTGGACGACGCGTTCCTGCGGGGCTACGTTCTGTTCCCGATCGAGGTGTCGGCACCGATCCCGGCCAACTCGGCCCCCAGCGTCGGCTCCGAGCCGAAGGAGATCGACCTCGCGTTCCCCCGCTATCGGGTCTACCTCTTCAACACCTCGAGCCGCGCCATCAACGCCCAGGTGTACGTGCTGCTGACGCATTAGGAGCTGTCAGCTTTCAGCTTTCAGCTGTCAGCTGTCAGCTGCCCCCGCCCACCCGGGAGAACGCGAAGACGCAAGCGGGAGGCGCAGAGCCACCCTCCCACCCGGAGGCGCGGAGCTGGCCACCCGCCCGTTCAACGCAGAGACGCAGAGACTCAGAGGCGCGGAGAGCACGAGCGCTCCGGAGGAGGTGTCATCCCGAGCCCCGCCCGGACGCCCCGCACACCAGCCCGCGCCCGCCCCCAATCCTGTTCCCGCGCCCCGCCGCCGGCCGCCGGCTCCCGGATGACGGGCGGCGAGCCGCAGGCGGCGGGAGTCGGGTGACGGGGAGTCAATCCCGTGCGCCCTTGCGTCTTTGCGCCTTTGCGTTTCTCCCGGGAGGGAGGGGGCCCGCGCCTTTGCGTTCTCTCCAGGGTGGGTGGGCGTCCCGAGGGCTCCTCACCCCTGGTCCGGTACGCGCAGCACGATCTCGCCGACGATCTCCCAGGCGGCCCTGAGCTGGCGCGTGGTCTCGTCGAGCTCCCCCTCCGGTCTCGCCGTGAGCTCCGCGCGGTGGGGCTCAGAGGCCTTCCAGGCTGCCATCAGCGCCCCCTCCAGCAGCCTGGTGTAGGCGGCGGTCGAGGCGTTCATCATCCGCAGGCGGATGATCTCATCCCGGGCTTCGGCGGGCAGGGTCTCGAGGTCGAGGTCCATGGGGTTCCTCCTCGGATCGGCCGCTTCAACCCGTGTCCTCGCGGTAC
>Ga0068714_10001143_pt1 | contig 41448 bp, 37 predicted proteins | sample MTBNYHSulfiMetaG_FD_62988 | JGI IMG/M metagenome (GOLD analysis project Ga0068714, IMG submission 62988) | Enrichment culture microbial communities from rom New York Harbor, USA that are MTBE-degrading - MTBE-NYH (New York Harbor Sulfidogenic)... | ecosystem: Environmental > Aquatic > Marine >... | reverse complement strand
CCTTTTCCTTGAACCTTGAACCTTGAACCTTGAACCTTGAACCTTGAACCTTGAACCTTGAACCTTGAACCTTGAACCTTGAACCTTGAACCTTGAACCTTGAACCTTGAACCTTGAACCCTGAACCTTGCCTGAATCCGGAACACTGCTTAAGGTTGTATCAATAAACCAACACTCGGGAGATAACGTGGCAAAAAGCGAACACCTCCCCCGCCTGATCGCGCTGCTCGAGGAGCACCGCTGGGCGGCTTTGGCGACGATCGGGATGCGGGGCAAGCCGGAGGCCTCGATGGTCGCCTACGCAGTGGACGAAAAACGGGACGCGCTCTACCTGCACCTGAGTCAGCTGGCGGCCCACAGCCGCAACCTGCTGCGCAACCCCGATGCCTCCCTGGTTATCAGCGAGACCGACGGTGGCGAGGGGGATCCGCAGGAGCTGGCACGGGTGAGCCTGTTCGGGCGTGTCACCTGCCTGGAAAGGGATGAGGCCGGTTACGCAGAGGCCAGACTACGCTATTTGCATCGCCTGCCGACTGCCGAGCCGCTCTTCGACTTCGCCGACTTTCGCCTGTTCCGCTTCACCATCTACACCGCGCGCTTTGTCGGGGGCTTTGCCCAGGCACACAGCTACGATGCCGCCGATCTGGCCGAATCGCTTCGCGAGGGAGTGGGGGAATAAAAGCCGCGTAGGAGCGGCTTCCAGCCGCGAAAGAACAGAGGCTCATCATGCAAATCGCGGCAGGGATGCCGCTCCTACACTTTTTTACTTCTCACAATCCCCGATGCGTTTGCCCTGAAGGTGAAACACCATCGGCTGAGGGGGATTGAAGGGGTTGACGACCTGGAGGTGGACATCGCCAACGGCCGTGTCACCTGCGTAGTGGATGCGCCCCATCCCCTGCACCATTTCCCACTCCGTCGAACAATCGAGTGCCCAGGTGATCGTCCCTCCGACAAACCGGCCCTGCACCGTGTCGCTGCACTCCTGGCCGGGCCGCGAGATCGCCGGAACAGGTGCCGCACGGCTGATACACTGCTGTTTGCTGTATGCAGGGAAGTGCTGCGGTATGCCGATAAACTCATAGCGGATGGCGAACTCCCACAGCCCATCCTCCCTATCCATCTCTGCCTGGGAAGGCTGTGCTATCAACAACATTAACGGCAGCAACCCAACTCCCCTCATCTTTTCCATGCCCTACCTCCGTATTATTCTTTTAGGCACCCGCAAGTTTAGCCCATAACGCCCTTGTGGTATCCATGGATTACCAAATATAATCAATCGCTTATAAATAGAGTCCGGCCACGGCTTCATCTCCGTTTCCTGGTTTTATCATCTGGCGTTGTGCCCAGGCGGTACGGACAGACAAAACAATAACGCTCAGGGGAGAATGACATGTTTGTGCGCCAACTTATCGCGGCAGGGCTCTTGGCCTGCCTCTGCGGCAACGCATGGGGATCGGGATTCGGCATTAGCGGGAAGAGCGTCAGCGGGCTGGGCAGCGCCCTTTCCGGCACGACCGTCCTGGCCGAGGATGCCACCGTTGTCTACAGCAACCCGGCAGCGATGCGCGACCTGGAGGGGAGAGAATTCAGTGCCCTGCTCCACGCCATCCCCGCCGATATCCATTTCGATGACAGCGGTTCAACGACCAGCGGCAGCAGCAGTGAACAGGTCGATGCCGTGCACCTCATCCCGGGCTTCTATTACGTCAATACCCTGAATGATCAGGTCAGCCTGGGGCTCGGCATCTATTCACCGTTCGGTCTGGGTGTCGATTACGACGATAACTGGGTCGGCCGCTACCACAGCACCAATTCCAGCCTGCGTACCATCAATATCAGCCCCGCGCTGGCATTCAATGCCGGCGACAAACTCAATATCGGCGTTGGTGTCGATTTTCAGTATGCCGAAGCGGACCTGAACAAGGCGGTGGATTTCGGCACGATCTGTGTTGCCTATGAGGCGATGGGCGCATTTCCTGCGGGAACCTGTGCAAGCCAGGGGCTGTCGCCGGAACAGAACGACGGCAGCCACACACTCACCGGGCGCAACTGGACCGTCGGCTACAGTCTCGGCCTGACCTATGACATCAGCGAAGCCACGCGCCTGGGAATGAGTTTCCATTCGGCCACCCGCCACGATGTCGAAGGCGACTCGGAATTCAGCGGGGTGCCGTCACTCTTTTCCGGCGCCTTCTACGACAGCGGCGCCAGCCTGACACTGATGCTCCCGGAGGTCCTCAGCCTCGGCATGCGCCACACCGTCTCACCGCGCCTTGAGCTGATGGCCGACTACACCTGGACGCGCTGGAGCCGCTACGATGAACTGGTAGTGAAATTCACCAACGGGCTGACACCTGTCGTTGAGGAGGCTCACTGGAAAGACAGCAGCCGCTACGCGATTGGCATGAACTACCGTTGGCAGACCGACTGGTTACTGCGCGCCGGCATCCTCTACGATCAGACCCCGATCCCGGATGCGCAGCACCTCTCACCGCGGGTGCCGGATTCGGACAAGCTCTCGCTGGCCCTTGGCAGCAACGTGGCATTCAGCGACCGGCTGGATCTCGATATGGCGGTGTTCTACACCCTCCCCTCGAACCTCGAGGTCGACAATAGCGACAGCCTCGGTCACACCCTCAAGGGCGATTACGAGGTGCAGACCACCTACTTCAGCGTACAGTTGAACTGGAAATTGTAGGATGGGATGAATCCCATCGTCGGCAGGATGGGTTTCAACCCATCCTGCGTCGTCAAAAACTACCGCTCGTGGTGGCGTAGACCTTGGTCGCCTCCGTATCCAGCGCATAGGCGGCATCGAGGCGCAGCGTCAGATCCACGAACGACTGCACCCGCCAGCGCATGCCGACCCCCACACTGGCGAGCAGCCGTCCCAGGTCGACCTCCATCACCCCCGGCCAGGCGTTGCCGATGTCGACGAAGACCACGCCACGCAGTTGCCGGTAACCGCTGAGGTGGTGGTGGTACTCGGTATTCAGCTGCAGCATGGCGTTACCCATGACGACATCACTCTCATAGCCGCGCAGCGAGCTGCCGCCACCGACACCGAAGGCGGGGTTGCCGAAACTGCCGCCGTTGGCAAAGCCGACGATGAGCTGGGTATTGAGATTGGCGTCAACACGGTCCAGCGCTTCGTAATTCCTGTGATAGAAACGGTGGCGGTTATAACTGTAATCCGAACCGATGGCGGGCAGGGCCAGGGAGATACCGTAACCGTATGCAGAGCCCTCCCGGTGGAAAGGGAACTCCTGGATGGCGCTGTAATCGAGCCCGACATTCACCTCCATGGCGACGCTGTTTTCCTTCGCCACCGAGGTGCCGCTCTTTCGGCTATAGAGTTGCTGGCTGAACCCCATTCCCCCGCCCAGCAGCCAGCCCTCGCTTATTCCCGCAAAATCGAGCCAGCGCGATACGCGAAATCCGGTGGAGAAGCTGTCGAAATGGTGGCTTCCCGTGAGTATCCCGTTTTCCACTACATTGACGTCCTCGCCGATCGTCTTGCCGGTGAGCCCCAGGTTGTAGGCTGTGCCGTCGATTCGCGGGTAGAGGAAGTTGAATGACGCCTCCTTGCGCACCGGCACATCACTGTCGACCGACTGCTTGTTTTCATAGGTCAGCTTGAGGCGCTGGTTGAGTCCCAGCAGGTTATCGAAACGCAGATCGATGCCGTAGCTGTACTCCTCCTCCTCGAGTCGGGCATCGAGCAGTGGCAGGGGCAGGATATAGAAACGCTCATCGACGGTGATCTGCAGGACCTTGCGTCCCTCCTCCTCCAGCACCTCGGCCTCGACGGTTTTGAACAGCCCGAGGTTCATGATCGCCTGGCGCGATTTCTCTATCTGTGCCAAATCGAGCGGCACGCCCTCGCTCACCACCATCTCCTGGCGAAGAATGCTCTCCTTGGTGACGTCGTTGCCGAGGAAGCGGATCTCGTCGATCACCGCCTCCTGGGCGGCGACGGCCCACGACAGGCCCTGGAGCAGGAAAAGCAATAGCAGCTGCGGCATGCCGCAGCGCATACCACTCCCTCCCCTTTCGGATTGCCCGCTCCCCGTATCGATCATCGTAACCCTGTCAGGCGAAATAGATTCCCAGAACAAATATGGCCCACATTCGCTAGCCGAACCACAACATCCGCAAACCGAGGGCGGCCAGAAAAAGAGCAAAGAAGCGTTTCAGCACTGCGGTTGGCAAGCGGTGCGCCAGGCGCGCGCCAACAGGGGCCAGCAGGACGCTGGCCACCGCAATGCCGGCGAATGCCGGCCAGTAGAGATAGCCGCTGCTCCAGGCAGGCAGTGCAGGGCCACCCCAGCCGGCCACGATGAAACCTGTCGCCCCGGCGAGCGCAATGGGCAGTCCGCAGGCGGACGAGGTCGCCACCGCCTGGCGCATCGGCACATTGCACCACTGCAGATAGGGGACGGTCATGGTCCCGCCGCCGATCCCGACCACCGCCGAGACGAGCCCGATGAGCGAACCCGCCCCCCACATCCCCGCCCGCCCCGGCAGGACACGATGCGGTGCGGGGCGCAGGTTCAGACCCATCTGCAGCGCCACCGCCAGCTCGAACAGACCGAAGATCAGGCGCAACGACTCGCCGGGCAGCCGGTCCGCCAGGGCGGCCCCGAGCGCGGCACCGACCACGATCCCCGGGGCCAGGCGCGCCACCGCCCCCCACAGCACCGCCCCCAGGCGATGGTGGGCCCATACCGAGGAGAGCGAGGTGGGGACGATGGTCGCCAGCGAAGTGCCGATCGCCATATGCATCACCACCTCCGGCGACATCCCTGCCGCATGGAACAGCCAGGCCAGCACCGGGACGATCACCAGCCCCCCGCCGACTCCGAGCAGGCCGGCCAGCAGCCCGGCGGCGCTGCCCAGCAGGAGATAGGGAAGAACCTCCATCACCGGGCTACCACCCGTCCCGCAACGGTTCGGCGCGGGAGAAGGCGCGATTTAAATAGAGGCAGCACTCGAGGCGTGAGGCGAAAATAATCTTGTCACTTGCCACTTGTCACTTGCCACTGACTTTCACTTCCACAGCTCCACCTCGATCCCCTGCTCGCGCATGCGGTCGGCCCTCTCCTGGACGAAGCGCTGAAACTCCGGCTCTCTCTTATAGGCGCCGGATGCGACATAGTCCATCGCAGACTGCAGGTGGAAGGCGCGCAGGTAAGCCTCGGTACGGAATACCTCCCTGCCGCTCTCATCGAAGAAAGCCATGCTCGGTGCATACTGAATCTTTCGCTCTTGCGCCCATTCGGTAGCCGGAAGCAGCTTGCCGTCTGGCGTGGTGAGCGGCCTCTTGTCCCAGATATCGATCAGCGCCACATCGAAGGCAGCGAGCAGCTCGCGGGTCTCCCTGCGCCGAAACGCCTCGCCATGCATCTCGTCGCACACCGGGCACTCCTTCTGCTCGAACAGCACCAGCAGCGGCCTGTCGCCGGCCTTGCGGCGCAGATCGTAGGGGGGCTGCAGGAACCCCTTCTCGGTATGCAGCTTGCCGCTGGCGGCCACCGGCTGCTGCTGCGCCAGATAGTCGCGGAAGGCCAGCTTTTTCTCATGACGACCGGCAACGTAATCGAGTGCGGCCATGAACTTGTGCGGCGGGTAGTAGCCGTTGACGCGCAGCGCTATATCGCCCTGCTCGTCGAGGAACAGCAGGGTCGGGGTGAACTGCACCTTCAGCTCGCGCGCAAACTGCTTTTCGCTCACCTCCCGCCCCTGCAGGTCGGTTACTGTGGCGTCGCCCCACAAGTTGATGGCGATGACATCGAGGTTTTGGCGGGCCTTGTCGACGATATCGCGCTGGGCGAAGTTGGTATTGATCAGCTTCTCGCAGTAGGGGCAGCCGTCCTGGTAGAAGTAGAGCATCACCCGCTTGCCCCCCTCGGCCGCCTCGGCCACATCCTCGCGCAGGTCGAGAAACGAGGCCTTGAACCACTCCGGTTTCTGCACGTAGCCGGGATTGACCAGCCCCTCTTCCAGCGCCCCCTCATCCGCGCCCCAGACAGGGGCCTGAACGAACAGCAGTGAGAATGCCAGGACAACGATTACCCTCATCGACAGTGCCTCTTTAGCGGATCCAGATGGTTTTGATATTGAGAAATTCGTGTATGCCGTAACGGGAAAGCTCCCGTCCGTAACCCGAGTGCTTGATGCCGCCGAAGGGCAGGCGTGGGTCGCTCTTCACCATGCCGTTGACGAAACAGCAGCCGGCCTGCACCTGCCGCGCCAGCGCCTCGCCACGGGCACTGTCGCTTGTCCAGACACTGCTGCCGAGGCCGAACGCCGAATCGTTGGCGATGCGCAGCGCATCGGCCGCGTCTGTGGCGCGGATGACGCTCGCCACCGGGCCGAACAGCTCTTCGCGGTAGGCGGGCTGTCCCGGCTGCACCCGGTCGAGAATGGTGGGTGCGTAGAAGCATCCGCCCTGCGCCAGCGGATGGCCGCCGGTGACGAGCACCGCCCCCTGCTCCACGCTCTGCTGCACCTGCCGGTGCAGCGCATCGCGCAGGTCGGGCCGGGCCAGCGGGGCCAGCGTAGTCTCCTCCGCCAGCGGGTCGCCGGGCCGCAGCGCCTCGACCGCCGTCTGGAAGTGCTGCAGGAAGACCTCGGCCACCGCCTCGACCACGATGAAGCGTTTGGCCGCGATGCAGCTCTGACCGCCGTTGAGATAGCGCGAGGTCACCGCCTGGGAGACCGCAAGCTCGAGATCCGCATCCTCCAGCACGATGAAGGCATCGGAACCGCCGAGCTCCAGTAGCGACTTCTTCAACGCCCCGCCGGCGGCCGCCGCCACCTGCCGACCCGCCGGCTCCGAACCGGTGAGGGTCACCGCATGGATGCGCGGGTCCTCGATCACCCCCTGCACCTCTGAGGCGCTAATCAGCAGGGTGCGGAACACCCCCTCGGGAAAGCCTGCCTCGCGGAACACCGACTCGATGGCCAGCGCACACTGCGGCACGTTGGAGGCGTGCTTGAGCAGCCCGGAGTTGCCGGCCACCAGCGCCGGGGCGGCGAAGCGAAACACCTGCCAGAAGGGGAAATTCCACGGCATCACCGCCAGCACGGTGCCGAGGGGCTGAAAGGCCACCAGGCTGCGCCCCGCATCGGTGGCGATCGGCTCATCGGCCAGCAGCTCCGCAGCGTTCTCCGCATAGTGCTCGCAGACCCAGGCGCACTTCTCCACCTCGCCGCGCGCCTCGCCGATGAGCTTGCCCATCTCCAGGGTGATGAGCCGCGCCAGCTCCTCCTGGCGACGGCGCAGCACCTCTGCCGCCCGGCGCATCAGGGCGCAGCGCCCTGCCAGCGCCGTTGCCTGCCAGCGGGGGGCGGCAGCGGCCGCTTCGTCGAGCGCCGCCTCCAGCTCTGCGGCGCTCCACAGGGCAAACTCCTGCAGGGTCTCGCCGGTCGCCGGATTGATCGAGATATAAGCCATGGTAATCCAGAAAACCGTATTGTTATTTCCTAAGATAACACTAGGTTACCTTATAAATGGCAGCGGTGAGAGTGTTCGGGCAAACGAAATCGACCACACCGTGTCCACTGTGGCTTGATGCCTTTGACCGAATGTATACAAAAAAACAGGAAACGGGTGAACCATGACACAGCACACGATTTGCATCCTCGGCGGCAGCGGCTTCTTCGGCCACCACCTCTGCGCCCGCCTGACCGAGGCGGGCCACCAGCTGCGTGTGCTGACACGCCGTCGCGAGGAGCACCGCGACCTGCTGGTGCTGCCCACCCTGGAGCTGGTCGAGTGCAACGTCCATGACCCCGACGCCCTCAGCCAGGCACTGGCGGGATGCGACGTGGTGATCAACCTGGTGGGTATCCTCAACGAACGGGGCCATAACGGCAGCGGCTTTCGCCGCGCCCACGTAGAGCTGCCGCAGAAGCTGGTCGAGGCGTGCCGCGCCAACAACATCCACCGCCTGCTGCACATGAGCGCCCTGGGCGCCGATGCCGCGCACGGGCCCAGCCACTACCAGCGCACCAAGGGCGAGGGGGAGCGGCTGGTGCATGACAGCGGCCTCAGCGTCACCACCTTCCGCCCCTCGGTAATGTTCGGCGAGGGCGACTCCTTCTTCAACCGCTTCGCCGGCCTGCTCCGGATCACCCCGGGCCTCTTTCCCCTGGCCTGTGCCGGTGCAAGGTTTGCGCCGGTCTGGGCAGGCGACGTGGTCGAGGCCTATGCCCGGGCCATCGACAACCCGGCGACCTGGGGCAAGGGCTATGAGCTGTGCGGCCCCAGGGTCTACACCCTGCAACAGCTGGTGGAGTACACCGCCAGCCAGCTCGGCCTCAGGCGGAAAGTCATCCCGCTGCCGGACTGGCTGTCGCGGCTGCAGGCCAATGTGCTGGAATATTTCCCGGGCAAGCCCTTCTCCCGCGACAACTACCTCTCCATGCAACGCGACAATGTCTGCAGTGGAGACTTTCCCGCCGAATTCGGTATCATTCCCCGCAGCATCGAAAACGTAGTCCCGCAATACCTGCATCGTTAGCTGCCCCGGGCAGCCCGGCAACAAAGGAACCCGCTCTTGCAGATCTATCTGGTCGGCGGCGCCGTCCGCGACAAACTTCTGGGCCTCGAGCCCCGCGACCGCGACTGGGTGGTCGTCGGCGCCACTCCCGAGGAGATGCTCGCCCTGGGCTACACCCCGGTCGGCAAGGACTTTCCGGTCTTCCTCCACCCGAAAACAAAAGAGGAGTACGCCCTGGCGCGCACGGAGCGCAAGACCGCGCCCGGCTACCACGGCTTCGCCTTTCACGCCGCCCCCGATGTCACCCTGGAGGAGGACCTCAAACGGCGCGACCTGACCATCAACGCCATGGCCGAGGATGGGGAGGGCAACATCATCGATCCCTTCGGCGGGCGCGCCGACCTCGAGCAGGGGCGCCTGCGCCATGTCTCCGACGCCTTCGCCGAAGACCCGGTGCGCATCCTGCGCATCGCCCGCTATGCGGCCCGCTACGGCAAGTGGGGCTTTCGCATCGCCCACGCCACCCACGCGCTGATGAAGCGGATGGTGGCCGAGGGGGAGGTCGATGCGCTGGTCGCCGAGCGGGTGTGGCAGGAGACCGAACGGGCCCTTGGTGAGGAGAGTCCGAGCCGCTTTTTCGAGGTATTGCGCAACTGCGGCGCCCTGGCGCGCATCTTCCCCGAACTCGAGCGGCTGTTCGGTGTGCCGCAGCCCAGGCACCATCACCCGGAGGAGGACACCGGGCTGCACACCCTGCTGGTGCTGGAGCAGGCGGCGCGGCTAAGCCCCGATACCCGGGTGCGTTTCGCCGCCCTGGTGCACGACCTCGGCAAGGGCACCACCCCGCAGGAGGAGTGGCCCCGGCACATCGCGCACGAGCACCGCGGCGTGGCCCTGGTCGAGGCGCTGTGCGAGCGCCTGCGGGTGCCCCGCGACTACCGCGACCTGGCCGTGATCGTCACCCAGCATCACGGCGTCTACCACCGTGCCGAGGAGCTGCGGCCCGGCACCCTGCTCGACCTGCTGGAGCGGATCGACGCCTTTCGCCGCCCCGAACGGCTGGAGCAGTACCTGCTCGCCTGCGAGGCCGACTCCCGCGGCCGCCCCGGTTTCGAGGAGCAGCACTTCGCCCAGCCGGGGATCATCCGCCAGGCCTACCATGCGGCGGTGCAGGTCGGCGCCAGGGAGGTGGTGGAGAGGGGTTTCAGCGGCAAGGAGGTGGGAGATGAGTTGCACCGGTTGCGAGTAGGTGCGATCAAGGAAGCGCTTCAAGGAATGGCCACGGAACACACGGAAAAGTGATTACGTCCTGATCATGTAGGATGCGGTGAGCCCCGCGAACCGCATCATTTCGCGACCGATGCGGTTCGTTCCTCACCACATCCTACGGATTTCGTGTCTTCCGTGGCCATTTTGTTTTTTAGCGGTAGAGGCAGAGGTACGAGGTATCGGCCTCGACCTTCACCCCGAACTTCTGGTTCGCCTCGACGATGAACTGCTCACCGGGGCCGAAGCTCCGCCACTCGCTCTCGCCGGGCAGTTGCACGCTCAGCTTGCCGCTGATCACCTGCATGGTCTCCTGCTGGCTGGTGCCGAACTCGTAATCGCCTGCAGCCATCACCCCGATGGTGGCGGGGGCATCGCTGGTCCGGAAGGCGATGGATTTGACCTTGCCGTCAAAATATTCGTTGGTCTGAAACACGAAAACTCCTTGCATATCGGGTGGTATCACAAAATGACGGCCATAGCGGCGCCGCAACCGGCGCAGTCTACCACAAGCACTTTCACCGGCGCTGCCCAGGGAGCGGTTCTACGCCCCGGCCTCGCTGCGCCGGGCGCGCCGCCGCGGCATGAACACCCGCGCCGCCTCGGCTCCCCTTTCGACCAGCCGCTCCTGCAACGCCCTCTGGAATGCAGACGGGCCCGCCACGTAGATATCGCAGGCGGCCAGTTCCGGCGACTCATCGACGATGGTTTCGAGCAGACGCCGGATCGCCGTTTCATCCGGCTCTACGCCGGCGCTGGCCAACGGAACGAAACGGTAATCGTCGAGCACCTCATTCCAGGAGCGGCAGTGGTTTTCCAGATAGTGGCCGATGGCGGCGTCCGCCAGCCAGAACAGGCGCACCGGCTCACGAAAATCGAGATTGATGGCGTGTTCGATGAGGCTCTTGACCGCGGCGAACGCCTCGCCGACGGCCACCATCAGCAACGGACGCCGGGCATCGTCGTCCAGGGTGACATCGCCGAACGGTCCTTCGAGTTCAACGGTGTCGCCGGACTTCATCTCGCCGAAAAGCCGGTCAATGAAGGGGGAGCCCGTCTGGCGGCGCAGGTGGAACTGCAACTGCATCCCGTTGCAGGGGCAACCGGCAAGCGGTGCATCGATGGCGGCCTCTCCAGGTAGCCAAAGACGGGCGTGCTGGCCGGCGAGAAAGCGCAGGGTACGGGTGCGCGGGGTACGCAGGTGGAGGATACGGATTGCCTCGCCGGGCGCCTCGATCTTCGCCACCCTGGTGCTGATCCGCTGCAGCGGGATATCTTTCGCGCTGCGCGCCTCCTGCGCGGCGATCACCAGATCGCTTGCCGCACGGGCGGTGCACAGCAGCAGGTAGCCTTCGCTTTTTTCCCGGGCGCTGAAGCGGTAATCCGACGGGGAAGCTTCCACCTCACCGGCGAGCAGCCTCGCCTTGCAGTCACCGCAGCTGCCGTTGGAACAGTTGTAGTTGATGTTGATCCCCGAACGCAGCGCCGCCTCCAGCAGGGTCTCCTCCGGCAGCGCGGTAAAGGTGTGGCCGGTCGGCTCAATGCGGATGGTGTAACTCATCGATAGAGGCTAGCCCTTTTTGTTGTCGCGAAGGTGCAAGGCACGCAGCGCTGTGTGGGCTGTCAGGTTTTTCCGGATTAGTCGCCCTCCCTTTGCGGGAACGCGGAAAGAGTCGGGCTATCTCTCCAGCCTGTCCAGCAGCCAGCTGTTGACCACGGCGATCACCTTTTTCTGCTCCGGCGTGGCGTCTCGGTTCAGGTCGCCCAGCAGCTGCGCCAGCTCCTCGATGCAACCGCGAAACTTGCTCACCTTCGCCTGGGCAATGCTCAGATCGGCATTTCGCCGGCGCAACTGGATCTGCAGGCAATCGGTGTCGGGCGTGATGGTCTCACGCAGCCGCCTGCCGAAGGCGGTGCCGCGGATCAGGTCGATACGCTCCTTGACCGGGTCGTCGCTCAGCGCCAGTGCCGGGTAGCGCTGACGCAGCTCCTCCATATCGACCTGCCCTTCAAACGTGTTCAGTTCACCGTCGTGGATGAGCCGCTGCAGGTCATGACGGCTGACCCCCAAGAGATGTGCTGCTTTGGCAACGCCAACCTGTTGTCCCATCACCCCCCTCCTTGCTACGCATCTGCATCACAGGCAAAAGGACCTGTGATAATCGTCTACATAGAAAGCTTAGACGCCGGATCGGGTTTTGGAAGGGCCGGCCCGAAGGAGCTCAGGGGCCAGGAGACAACCCCAGGGAGGGCATTTCATCTATCGATATCCGTGCGCTATGCGCACACCATCCCTCGCCTCTTTCCCTCGCCCCTCGTATCTGACTTTAATCCTTGACCCACTTCTGCAGCGCCTCGATCAGCTGCTGGGCCTGGTCCCTGGAGGAGATGTTGAACTTGGACTGCTGGCGGTACTCGCCGTTGCGCTTCTGGTAGCGGCGGATGGTGTATTTCTCCGGGCCGTACTCCTCCTTCTTCCGGTCCCAGTCCTGGTAGCGGAACAGGATGGTGGACCAGGCGCCCTTGGAGAGCACGACCTTGTCCAGCTCCTTGGTGGTCAGGATCCCTTCATCGGTATATTCGACAGTCAGTTCATCTATGGTTTCAGCCACGTATCAGCTCCATCAGGTCTATTGGAAAGGTATTCAGTGCGTGATTCTAGCGGGCTGGCCGGCCAGCGCAATGGCTGTGTAGCTGCCGTTCGCCTAATTTACCGTCAGGTCGATGCTCTCCACCCGCCCCTGCGCCAGGCGAAACCCGCGCAGCTCCAGCACCCCGGTGGTCTTGAGGGAGATGATGAGATAGAGCGCCTGCGGGTAGGCCGCCTCGGCAATGTCCCGTGCCGAGGGCTCGGCCGGTGCATGGGGATGGGAGTGGTAGATCGCAAACAGCTCCTCCCCCGCCTCGCGCATACGGCGCATCGCATCGATCTGCGCGACCGGATCCATCCGGAACAGGTGCTCCGCCTCGCTGGCCACATTCGCCACCGGATAGACCCGAAAAGCGCCGTCCGGTGCGGAGGCGATGAGCCCGCACACCTCCGTCTCCGGCGAGTGCTGGGCATGGCTGAGCATGCCGTTGATCAGGGTGCGGGGCAGTATCACTTCCGACATCACGCTACTCTCTTCAATGGGCGCCGCAGGCCGGGCAGGCGGTATCCTTGCGCAATTTCAGGCTGCGCCATTCCATGCTCAGCGCATCGAGCAGCAGCAGGCGCCCGCCCAGGGTATCGCCGATGCCGAGCAGCACCTTGAGCGCCTCGGTGGCCTGTACCGTGCCGATGATACCGACCACAGGGGCGAGCACGCCGTTTTCGCTGCAGGTCTGCGCCAGCTCGCCCTCGTCCTTGTAGAGGCAGCGGTAGCAGGGGCTGTCGTCGCGTTCATTATGGAACACCGTCACCTGCCCCTCCATGCGGATCGCCGCGCCCGAGACCAGCGGCTTGCGCGCCGCCACACAGGCATCGTTGAGCATGAACCGCGTGGCGAAGTTGTCGGTGGCATCGACCACCAGGTCGACTGCACGGATCTGCGCCGCCAGCGCCTCTCCCTCGAGACGCTCGTTAACCGTGGTAACGCTCACCTCGGGATTGAGCACCTGCAGCGTATCGCGGGCCGATTCCACCTTGGGCCGGCCAATATCGTGGCTGCCGTGCAGGATCTGCCGCTGCAGGTTGGTGAGGTCCACCGTATCGAAGTCGGCCAGCACCAATTGCCCCACCCCGGCCGCGGCCAGGTACATCGCCACCGGCGAGCCGAGCCCGCCCATGCCGACGATCAGCACCCGGCTCTCCATCAGCCGCTGCTGCCCCGCCACATCCACCTGGGGCAGCATGATCTGGCGGCTGTAGCGTAGGAGTTGTTCGTCGTTCATGGGAGAATCCGGATGTTGATCTCGGGCATGCGGGGGATTCTACCCTATATGCGGGCATACACCACAGGGTGAGGGCCGTGAGGGCGTGTAGGATGGGATGCATCCCATCATTCGTTTAAGCACTTGGTGGGATACATCCCACCCTACCGATAATTGCGCCAATGCTCCGGCCGCTCGTCGCGGCAACCGTGCTGACGGCGCAGGTAGCGGTTGATGAACATCTGCTTGTCGGGGCAACAGGCCCCCTCCAGGCCGAGGTTGGCGCGCTGGGTCTCGTCGGTGTAGTAGTAGAGAGCGCGCTTGAGCTTGTGCAGCAGGCTGTTGTCGAGGTGAAAGCCGAGTTCGACCAGGACCTCGTCGATGATGCTCAGGCTGATGTGGGAGACATCGTAGCTGATCTGGAGCAGGTGGGATTCCAGCGGCTGGACGTGGTGAATGCCCTCGACATCGTGGAGCACATGGCATGCGGAGTGGGCCTGCATGGTGTCGGGGCTCCAGCGGGAAAAACGGATTTCGCGGTGCTTGATCAGGCCATTCATTTCCCTCTCCATCTCATAATCCTAGCCGCGCTCCCTACATTAGCAATATCCATCTGTCCCAGTCCAGCGCCCGACAGCCACCCTCCCGTGCCCCTGCAGATCGGCCAGGTCCGCCACCTCGGCATAACCCGCAGCGCCCAGTAGCCCGGTCACTGCGGCGCCCTGGTCGTAGCCGTGCTCCAGCAGCAGCCAGCCGGGCGGACAGAGGAGGGCCGGCGCCCCCGACACGAGCTGGCGGATGTCCGCCAGACCGTCGGCACCGGCCGCCAGGGCGCTGCGCGGCTCGAAGCGGAGATCCCCCCGGGAGAGGTGCGGGTCGTTCTCCGGGATGTAGGGGGGGTTGGAGAGGATCACCTGGAAACGCCGTCCGACGAGCGGTGCAAACCACTCACCCTGCAGGAACTCGACATTGGCGATGCCGAGCGCGCTGGCGTTCTGCCGAGCCATCGCCAGCGCCCCTGCCGATCGCTCCACCGCGGTGATGCGGCAGCGGGGCCGCTCGCTGGCGATGGCCAGGGCGATGGCGCCGCTGCCGGTGCCGAGGTCGGCCACCGCCCACTCGGCCTGTTCGGGGATGCGCGCCAGGGCGGCCTCCACCAGCAGTTCGGTCTCCGGACGCGGGATCAGGGTGTCGGCGCTGACCGCCAGCTCCAGGCTCCAGAATTCGCGCTTGCCGAGGATATGGGCGACAGGCTCGCCGCCCTGGCGCCGTTCAACCAGCTTTTCCAGCGCCTCGGCCTGCGCCTCGTCGAGCTCCTGCTCGGGCCAGGTATAGAGATAGCTGCGGGGCCGCCCGAGCGCATGGCAGAGCAGCAGCTCGGCATCGAGCCTGGCACTGTCGCTCACCGCCGCCAGGCGCTCGGCGATCTGCTGAAGGGTGTGGGCGATATCCATGGCATCTCCCGCCGGGCGGGACGGCAAGCGACTACTCGTCGCTCAGCGCCGCCAGCTGGTCGGCCTGGTATTCGTTGATCAGCGGCTCGATGACCTCGTCGAGCTGGCCCTGCAGGATCTCGTCGAGCTTGTAGAGGGTGAGGTTGATGCGGTGGTCGGTGACCCGGCCCTGCGGGTAGTTGTAGGTGCGGATGCGCTCGGAGCGGTCGCCGCTGCCGACCAGCGACTTGCGCGTCGCCGCCTGCTCGCGCTGCTGCTTTTCCAGCTTGGAGGCGAACAGCCGGGCCTGCAGCACCGCCATCGCCTTGGCGCGGTTCTTGTGCTGGGAGCGCTCGTCCTGGCACTCGACCACGATGCCGCTCGGCAGGTGGGTGATGCGGATGGCCGAGTCGGTGCGGTTGACGTGCTGGCCGCCGGCGCCGGAGGCGCGGTAGGTGTCGACCTTGAGGTCGGCGGGGTTGATCTCCTCCGCCTCGACCTCGTCCACCTCCGGCATCACCGCCACGGTGCAGGCCGAGGTATGGATGCGCCCCTGGGATTCGGTCTCCGGCACGCGCTGCACCCGGTGGGCGCCCGATTCGAACTTGAGTCGAGAGTAGGCGCCCTGGCCCTCGATGCGGGCGATGATCTCCTTGTAGCCGCCATGCTCGCCGAGGCTCTCGGACATGATCTCCACCTTCCAGCGGCGCAGCTCCGCATAGCGCGAATACATGCGGAACAGGTCGCCGGAGAAGATCGCCGCCTCGTCGCCGCCGGTGCCGGCGCGGATCTCGAGGAAGATGTTCCGGTCGTCGTTCGGGTCCCGGGGCAGCAGCAGCTTTTGCAGGGCGAGAGCCAGCTCGTCGCGTCGGGCCCTGGCAGCCTTTAGCTCCTCTTCGGCCAGCGCCCGCATCTCGGCATCCTCCTCGGCGAGCATCTCCCCGGCGCTGGCGATGTCCGCGAGCGCAGTACGGTACTCCTCATAACCGTCGGCCACCGGCTTGAGCTGGGCGTACTCCTGGGAGAGTTCGCGGAAACGCTTCTGGTTGGAGATGGTGCCGGCATCGGCGAGCAGGGCATTGAGCTCCTGCAGCCGCTCGGAGAGGTTCTCCAGCTTGCTGAGAATGGATGCTTTCACGGGGTGTTACTGGTCGGTGAGCTTGAGATTGAACAGCTCCCGCGCCGCCTCCAGCAATTCCGGCCGGCCGTCGTAACCGGCCTGTTTCAGGCTGTTACAGGGGGAGTGCATCAGCTTGTTGGTCAGCTGGCGGGCCAGCTCGTTCACCACGAACTCAGGGGACTTGCCGCTGTGCAGCTGGCGCAGCGCCGCCTGCAGCACCTCGTCGCGCAGTGCCTCGTTGGCGTGGCGGAACTCGCGGATGGTCTCCACCGCACTGAGCGAACGCAGCCAGCTCATGAAGTGGGTCACCTGGGTGTCGATGATCTCCTCGGCCTGCTTCGCCGCCTCCTGGCGCGAGCGCAGACCCTCCTGGATGATCTCCTGCAGGTCATCTACGGTGTAGAGAAAGACATCCTCCAGCTCGCCCACCTGGGATTCGATATCGCGCGGCACGGCGATGTCGACCATCAGCATCGGCCGGTGCTTGCGCTGTTTGAGCGCACTCTCCACCGCGCCCTTGCCGAGGATCGGCAGCTGGCTGGCGGTGGAGGAGATCACCAGGTCGGCCTCCTGGAGGTGATCGGGGATCTCGGAGAGGGCGATGGCATAGCCGCCGAACTCGCTGGCCAGCTTGTGCGCCTTCTCCACGGTACGGTTGGCGACGATGATGCGGCCGATGCCGCTCTCGTGCAGGTGGCGCGCCACCAGCTCGATGGTCTCGCCGGCGCCGATGAGCAGGGCGGTGTGCTGGGAGAGATCGCTAAAGATCTGCCTGGCGAGGCTGACCGCGGCAAAGGCCACGGAGACCGGGCTGGCGCCGATGGCGGTATCGGTGCGTACCTGCTTGGCTACGGTAAAGGTGTGCTGGAACAGGCGGTTGAGCAGCTGGCCGGCGGTGCCTGCCTGGGTAGCCGTGCTGTAGGCCTGCTTCATCTGCCCGAGGATCTGCGGCTCGCCCAGTACCAGCGAATCGAGCCCGCTGGCCACCCGCAGGATGTGGCGCACCGCCATCTTGTCGGGATGGATATAGAAGAAGGGCTCGACCTCTTCGGGATTGAGTTCATGGAAACGGCTGAACCACTCGCGCACCGCGCGGCTATCCTCCCCCTCGATGCCGCAATAGAGCTCGGTGCGGTTGCAGGTGGAGAGGATCGCGACCTCGCTGACCATGTCATTGGCACTGAGTTCGCGCAGCGCCACCGGCAGTTTCTCCGGGGTGAACGCGACCCGCTCCCTGATGTCTACAGGGGCAGTCTTGTGGTTGAGTCCAAGCGCTAGCAGTGTCATGAATGTGTGCAGTTCATACCGTCAACAGGACTGTGCATTTTGCGTTACAAGCCATACAAATATCAAGTATAAACAACGTCCGGCCATAGGTAATCGACTGAAAACTCGGGTATAGTTGCCCTGTTGCCTGCCCGTTTGGCAGCCCCATGGAGATATTGATGAGTAACATGCATCGGCTGATTATCGCAGGCGCCGTGCTTGCCCTGGCAGGCTGCAGCGCCGTGCCCCAGCACGAAGAGACGCAGGAACAGTTGCCCGCAGCGGCGGAGACGGCGGAGCCCCTGGAGGGGCCCCTGCCGGAGGTCGAGCTCACCCCCGAGCTCCTTTACCAACTGCTGCTGGCGGAATTCTCGGGCCAGGCCGGTGCGCTGAACCTTTCGGCCAGCCTCTACCTGAAAATGGCACAGGAGACCGCCGATCCCCGTCTGGCCCAACGCGCCACCCGCATCGCCATCTATGCACGCGACCTGGAGGTCGCCCTCCCCGCCTCCCGGCTGTGGGTCGAACTCAGTCCGCAAAACGCCGAGGCCCGGCAGACCGCCGCAGCCCTGCTGATCAGTTCAGGGCGTAGCGACGAGGCGCTGCCGCACCTGGAGAACCTGCTACATGCGGCCCCGGGCGGCGAGAGCCAGGGCTACATGCTGATCGCCAATCTGCTCTCCCGCGCACAGGACAAGGCGCAGGCCATCGCGCTGATGGAGCAACTCTCCGCCGGGCAGACCGACAACCCCGACGCCCTCTATGCCACGGCCCACCTGGCCTACCAGCTGGATATGCACGAGAAGGCCGAACAGCTCCTCGACACCCTGCTGGCCCGGCACCCGGACCACACCCAGGCGCTGCTGTTGCAGGCGCGCGTCCTGCACGGGCAGGGCAAGGGCGAGGCCGCCCTGCAGAGCCTGCAGCAGGCGTTGCAGCAGAACCCGGACAACGATCAGCTGCGCATGACCTATGCCCGGATGCTGGTCGAAGCCTCGCGGCTGGCCGAGGCCCGCCAGGAGTTCCGTCTCCTCAACCGCCACCAGCCGGATGACCGGGATGTGCTCTATGCCCTCGGCTTGCTGGCGCTCGAGGCGGACGATACCACTGAGGCCAAGGGGCATTTCAGCAAACTGATCAACGACAGCGAACACGAAGCCGAGGCCCGCTTTGCCCTCGGCCAGATCGCCGAGAGCCGAAAGCAGTCCGGCGAGGCGATAAAGTGGTATCAGTCCGTGCCCCACGGCGAGCGCTATATGGAAGCCCAGCTTCAGGCCGCCCGGTTGATCGCCCAGGTTCAGGGCCTCGAGGAGGCGCGCCGCTACCTGCAGGAGCTGCCGCTGGACTCCGCCGAGGATCAGATCCAGCGCTACCTCGCCGAGGCCGAACTGCTCTCCACGCATGAGCGCTATGAAGAGGCGATGGCGATCTACGACGAGGCGCTGGTGCTGTTTATCGACAACCGCCGCCTGCTCTATGCCCGCGCCCTTACCGCCGAGAAGGTCGACCGCCTCGATATCCTCGAGCAGGATCTCCGGCGCGTCCTGAGCATGGACCCGGACAACGCCCAGTCCCTTAACGCCCTGGGCTACACCCTCACCGACCGTACCAATCGCCACCAGGAGGCGCTGGGCTACATCGAGCGGGCCTACCAGCTGCGCCCGGACGATCCGGCCATCCTCGACAGCATGGGCTGGGTCCACTACCGCCTCGGCCGCCTGGAGGAGGCGATAAAGTACCTGCAACAGGCAGCAGAGGCCGCCAACGACGGGGAGATCGCCGCCCACCTTGGCGAAGTGTTATGGGTCAGCGGCCGCAAGGAAGAGGCGATGAAGGTCTGGAACGAGGCCCTGAAATCAGCCCCGGATAACAAAGTACTGCAACAGACCATCGAACGCTTCAATCCATGAGAACCGCAATCCTGCTGCTCGGGCTGGCCCTGCTGATGGCCGGCTGCAGCAGCGCCCCGCCCCGCCCGCAGCCCGCCGACGCTGACGCCGCCTGGCAGCAGCACCGGCAACGTCTCGCCGCCCTCTCCGGCTGGCGCATAACCGGCCGGTTGGGGATCCAGAGCGGCCACGAGGGGTGGCACGCCGGCCTCGACTGGCAGCAGCACAACGGCGACTACACCATCCGCATCACCGCCCCCCTGGGCCAGGGCTCACTGCTGTTGCAGGGCGATGCCGCCGGCGTGACCCTGCAGACCAGCGATGGCGAGACCCTCAGCGACGTGGATCCCGGCCAACTGCTTTACAGCCAGCTCGGCTGGCGGGTCCCGGTCTCCTCCCTGCGTTACTGGGTGCTGGGCCTGCCCGCGCCGGGGCCGGCGGTCGAGACGCTGGACGATTACGGGCGGCTCAGCCACCTGCAACAGGCGGGTTGGGAGATCGAGTTCCTCGACTATGAGGAGCAGCAGGGGGTGGAGCTGCCCGGCAAGGTGTTCCTCAGCAACCACCAGGCGAAGGTGCGGCTGGCGATCGGCGAATGGCGGCTCGCGCCGCCTGGCGGAGACGGGGAAGGATGAGCGCGAGCAGACCCTGGCCGGCACCGGCCAAGCTCAACCTGTTCCTGCACATCACCGGCCGCCGCGCGGACGGCTATCACCTGCTGCAGACGGTGTTCCAGTTCCTCGACCACGGCGATGCGCTGCACTTCACTCCGCGCCCGGACGGCCGGGTCAGGCGCCTCAACACACTCCCAGGGGTCGCCGAGGAGAACGACCTGGTGGTCCGCGCCGCAAGGCTTCTGCAGGAAGTAAGCGGTTGCTCACAGGGTGCGGATATCCGGGTCGACAAGCGGCTGCCGATGGGCGGCGGGCTCGGCGGCGGCAGCTCCGATGCCGCCACCACCCTGGTCGCACTCAACCACATCTGGTCGCTGGGGCTCCCCCCCGAGCGCCTCGCAGCCCTCGGGCTGCAGCTTGGCGCCGATGTGCCGGTATTCGTCCACGGTCATGCGGCCTGGGCAGAGGGGGTCGGCGAGAAGCTCGCCGAGGTGGAGCTGCCGGAGCCCTGGTTCGTGGTCCTGGTGCCGCCGGTACAGGTGCCGACCGCTGAAATTTTCAACGCCCCGGAATTGACACGGGATTGTCCTCCCATCACAATACGCGACTTTCTCGGCGGTCATGGCGGAAATGTCTGCCAGCCGCTGGTGGCACAGCGCTATCCCGAAGTGGGTGCGGCGCTGGAGTGGCTCGGACAGCACGGCAAGGCCATGATGACCGGCACCGGCGCCTGCGTCTTCGCTCCATTCGAGCAGGAGAGCCGTGCCAGAGAGGTATTCGCTGCCTTGCCTGCGGGCTGGCAGGGATTCGTCGCCAGAGGATGCAACCGCTCGCCGTTGCTGTCCAGGCTGGCGGACGCTGAATTATAGGTTTTCCCCGCAACGGGAGAGTCGATACTTCAGCGCAAGTTTATTGGGGCGTCGCCAAGCGGTAAGGCAACGGGTTTTGATCCCGTCATGCGTAGGTTCGAATCCTGCCGCCCCAGCCATATTCGAAGGCGCGTTCACTCACGAGGTTAACGGAGGCGAACGCCGCTGGACACGGCAGGATGAGAACCTTAAGGTTCGACCCGAGCGGGAGCGAGGGAACAGCGGAGCTTGCGACGCTGGCCCCGGAGGGGTGAGGCGCGCAGCGCCGAGTAATCCTGCCGCCCCAGCCATACAACCATCGCCGGAAGGCGATACCGATTATAAGGGCGCGCAGCCCTCGTAATCCTTGGCTCCCCAGCCACTCTTTCGGCTTAAGGCAACCTGCGGCAACGCCAAACATGCCGCGTCATTAAGGGGTTCATGGTGTCAGACATGATGGTCTTTGCGGGAAATGCCAACCCGCAGTTGGCACAGGATATCGCGAGCTACCTCGACATGCCGTTGGGCAAGGCGATTGTCGGCAAGTTCAGCGATGCCGAGGTGATGGTCGAGATCCTGGAAAACGTACGCGGCAAGCACGTTTTCATCGTCCAGCCAACCTGCGCGCCCACCAACGACAACCTGATGGAGCTGCTGGTGATGGCCGATGCCATGCGCCGCGCCTCGGCCCGCATGGTGACCGGCGTGATCCCCTACTTCGGCTATGCCAGGCAGGATCGCCGCCCGCGCTCCGCGCGCGTGCCGATCACCGCAAAGGTCGTCGCCAACATGATCACCTCGGTGGGGATCAACAAGCTGCTGACGGTCGACCTGCACGCCGATCAGATCCAGGGCTTCTTCGATATCCCGGTGGATAACGTCTACGCCTCGCCGATCCTGCTCGGCGATATCTGGAAGAGCAAGGATTCCGACATGATGGTGGTGTCGCCGGACGTCGGCGGCGTGGTACGCGCCCGCGCCCTGGCCAAGCGGCTGGACGACGCGGACCTGGCGATCATCGACAAGCGCCGTCCCAAGGCCAATGTCGCGCAGATCATGCACATCATCGGCGATGTGCGCGACCGCAGCTGCGTGCTCATCGACGACCTGGTCGACACCGCGGGTACCCTCTGCCAGGCCGCCAACGCACTCAAGCAGCACGGGGCCGCAAAGGTGAAGGCCTACATTACCCATGCGGTACTCTCCGGCCCTGCCGTCGAGAACATTTCGAATTCACAGCTGGACGAGCTGGTGGTGACCGACAGCATCCCGCTCAGCGCCGAAGCGAAGGCGTGTGACCGCATCCGCCAGGTCTCCATCGCCGAGATGCTGGCCGAGACCATTCGCCGCATCAACAACGACGAATCGGTCAGCTCGCTGTATATGGATTAACGCCGGTTCTCCGGCAAACGGATTAAGGCCGCCGTTATCGGCCTTATATGGCGCCATCGCCTGGTCGCGGACGATGGCAGCGGACCACCTCCGGGTGGTCTTTATCTTTACTTTGGAGAAACACCATGAGCAACATTGACTTCAACATCACTGCCGAAGTCCGTAGTGACCTGGGGAAAGGTGCGAGCCGCCGCCTGCGTCACGAAGGCAAAGTTCCGGCAGTCATTTACGGCGGTGACAAGGAACCTGTGTCCCTTACCCTGGACCACAACGACCTGTACCACCACCTGGAAAACGAGGCCTTCTACTCCCACATCCTCAACATCGATGTGGCCGGCAGCAAGGAAAAGGCCGTGCTGAAGGACCTGCAGCGCCACCCGGCCAAGCCGATCATCCTGCACGCCGACTTCATGCGCGTATCCGAGAAGGACAAGCTGAAGATGCACGTGCCGCTGCACTTCACCAACGAAGAGCTGGCCCCCGGCGTCAAGATTGGCGGCGTCGTCACCCACAACATCACCGAAGTGGAAGTCCAGTGTCTGCCCAAGGACCTGCCGGAATTCCTCGAAGTCGACCTCTCCGGTCTCGAGATTGAGCAGATCCTCCACCTCACCGACATCAAACTGCCCAAGGGTGTCGAACTGGTCGAGCTGCTGCACGGCGAAGAGCACAACCAGGCGATCGCGGCGATCCACAAGACCCGCGCCAGCAAGGAAGCCGTCGAGGGTGCCGAGGGCGAAAGCGAGTAAGCTTCGCCTTCCGGTTAGCGGAGAGCACCGGCGTTGTCGTCGCACATCCAGCTCATTGTCGGCCTGGGAAATCCCGGGGCGCAGTATGAGCAGACGCGGCACAACGCCGGTTTTTGGTTTGTAGAGGCGGTCGCCCGGCGCCATGGCGGCAGCTTCAAAAACGACAGCAAGTTCCACGGCGAGGCCTGCAAGGTGCAGGTCGACGGCCGTGAGCTGTGGCTGCTCAAACCGATGACCTTCATGAACCGAAGCGGACAGGCTGTTGCAGCGCTCGCCCGTTTCTACAAGATTGCCCCGGAAAACATCCTCGTCGCCCACGACGAGCTGGATCTGCCTCCCGGCGAGGTGCGGCTCAAGAGCGGCGGCGGACACGGTGGCCACAACGGCCTGCGTGACACCATCGCCCAGCTCGGCAGTCGTGAATTCCAGCGCCTGCGCCTCGGCATCGGCCACCCCGGGCACAGCTCCCAGGTCACCGGCTACGTCCTCGGAAAAGCCCCGGCCGACGACCAGATAGCGTTGGAAAATGCCATCGAGCGTGCGCTGGATGTGGTACCGCTGGCCATTGCCGGCGAGCTGCAAAAGGCGATGAATTTATTGCATGGGAAAGCGGCAAGTGGCAAGTGACAAGTGGCAAGAAACCGCCTCTTGACCACCTGCTGGATCTACTCTTTTGCCTTTCACTTGCAACATGTAACTTGAAACTTGGAACTGTAACTCATGGGATTTAAATGCGGTATCGTCGGACTGCCCAACGTCGGCAAGTCGACCCTCTTCAACGCCCTGACCAAGGCGGGCATCCAGGCGGAAAACTATCCGTTCTGCACCATCGAGCCCAACGTCGGCGTCGTGCCGGTGCCCGACCCGCGGATGGAGAAGCTCGCCGTGATCGTCAAACCCGAACGGGTGCTGCCGACCACCATGGAGTTCGTCGATATCGCCGGCCTGGTGGCGGGCGCCTCCAAGGGCGAGGGACTCGGCAACAAGTTTCTCGCCAACATCCGCGAGACCGACGCCATCGCCCAGGTGGTGCGCTGCTTCGAGGATGACAACGTGGTGCACGTCGCCGGCAAGGTCGATCCGGTCAACGACATCGAGGTGATCAACACCGAACTGATGCTGGCCGACCTCGAGACCGTGGAGAAGGGCATCCTGCGGGTGGCCAAGATCGCCAAGAGCGGCGACAAGGAGGCGAAGGCCCGTCTGACGGTGTTCGAGAAGGTGCGTGACGCCCTTGCCGAGGGCAAGCTGGTGCGCACCCTGGGTCTGAGTGAGGACGAGCAGGAGAGCCTCTACGAGCTGCACCTGCTGACCATCAAGCCCACCATGTACATCGCCAACGTCGCCGAGGACGGTTTCGAGAACAATCCCCGCCTCGATACCGTGCGCCGCCTGGCCACCGAGGAAAACGCCGAGGTGGTCGCCGTGTGTGCCGCCATCGAGTCCGAACTGGTCGAACTGGATGCCGAGGAGGCCAAGGCCTTCCTCGACGAACTGGGGCTGGAGGAGCCGGGCCTGAACCGCGTGATCCGCGCCGGCTACAAACTGCTCGGCCTGCAGACCTACTTCACCGCCGGGGTCAAGGAGGTGCGCGCCTGGACGATACCGGTAGGCGCCACCGCGCCGCAGGCCGCAGGCGTCATCCACACCGACTTCGAAAAGGGTTTCATCCGCGCCGAGGTGACCGCCTACGAGGACTTCATCGCCTACAACGGCGAACAGGGCGCCAAGGAGGCCGGCAAGCTGCGCCTGGAGGGCAAGGAGTACGTGGTGCGCGACGGCGACGTCATGCACTTCCGCTTCAACGTCTGATCGGCTTTGCGGACTTGACAGCAGGGGCGCAACAACGCAAAATTGCGCCCTCTTGCGATAGCAGGAATTGGCTATGTAGCTCAGCTGGTTAGAGCACATCACTCATAATGATGGGGTCACTAGTTCGAATCTAGTCATAGCCACCATACACGACGGGGTACCCTTGGGTACCCCGTTTTTTTTTGCCGTGACCCCGGCTTGATCGGATGATGGGGTCACAAGTTGATGGCGGCAGGCCGCCACCGAAGGCAAGGTGGTGGCAAGTTCTACCCCCAAGTATGTGGTCAACCCCACCGCAGAGATGATAGAGCCCTACAGCGTTAATATCTGTTTCCGGCCAGTAGCGAACTCACTGCTTTAAGCTGATACTGTCATTATCAACTGCTACAGCGGACATCAGTCACCCGATGCACTACGGTGACGCGCAGTCGATCACCACGACTGCGACATGTCGGGCCTCTTCCTTTGTGAGTGTCGCGTGTAATTGTTGTTCTAGTTCAACGGCACTGCGCGGCTTCTTTCCCTCGTGTAAAGGCATCTTCTTGCCGCCGAACCAGAACACGAGGTAGATGCCGAAGCCGTCGGCGCCTGGGTCGCGGGTGTAGCGTTCGATCAATTGCTCGTGAATCGCTCGCCACAGATCGGAGTGGCTGTCCTTTTTGATTTCGATGGGCACGTTAAAACCCGTTGCACCGCCGGTAGACACCCGAATGTCGGCGCGCTTATCCTCCGCGTAATAGCCCTCCTTGATTGCATCGACGCCGAGTCGACCGAGCCGTTCTATTAAATCTGAAAGCAAGGCGTCACGGCATTCGTTTTCCGGCTTTGGCCTGACAAGCTTTTTGTTCGACTCGTCGTAGCTCCAATACTGCCGGTAGTCGTTGGTGCTGCCATCGCGAATCTTGCGGGCGAGGTCGCGCAGGTGCGCATAGGTCAGTGCTGCGAGGTCGGCGGCATTGGAAGGCTCGCGGTTGGCGAGCGTGCGGCAGACTTCAACGGCGTCGAGATGGCGGAAGCTCGCCTTACGCCGCGCGATGCGCTGGGTATGGGCTGCGTGCCGCAAGCGGTCGTGCCATGGAGCCAATGGCGGTAAGGCCAGCAGGCGTTCTAGTTGTTTTCGCGCGGCCTCGTCCGGATTGCCGCCGAGGGCGTCGATGAAGCTACGAACAATCTCTGCGGTTTGCAGGGCCGCGCTAACCGAATAGGTACCCATTGGACGTTCCGGCGGGCTGTCTGGCGCCAGCAGTTCGACCAAGAGGGCGAGCGAGGATTCTGGCAAGGCGACGAAATTGAAACCAGGGCGCCTCTCATAAAGGAAAGCACCGAGGTGGCCTCGCAGCACCTTGCTGGTGCCGATGTGGGAGGCAAGGGGCTTTTCGTATTCTATTGGAGAAACCATCAATCCACAGGTGAGCCAATAGACGCGCTGCGCAGCGCTCATGCTGCCCTTACCAAGCCTTTCAGAGACGAGGGAGGGCAAATACTGCCGGTCAAGATAGCGCAGTGCAGCCTTGAGCAGCGGGTCGAGTGCATTGTTCAGTTGCTTGTTCTTAGCCCGCAGAGGAAAGCCTTTGAGCAGGTCCGGCAGCGCCATACGCGCAACCGTGGCAAAATCGTCGTTGTAGGTAAGTTGCCAAATGCCGTTCACATGCTCCCGCCCTTTGCGCAGCATCGGCAACACGTAGGCAACGAGCACCTCGGCCACCAGCTCAGGGCGATGTTTGACCAAGGCCGTAAACCATTCCGCTTCCTCGTTGGCGAGCCATGTAAGGCGGAAGGCCAGCAGCTTGCGCAGCACCTCCTCGTCGAGATGCAACGCGGTTGCGGGATCACGACTGTAGAGCTCCTCCATGCCAACCAGGCAGGGCTGGCGGATGTAGTGCATGTGCCCCTTGGTTTCCAGGTCGACGATCTCGGCGACGCTCGGCAGGTCGTTGCGCTCCAAACAACGACGAAACCCGGAGTATGCGGCGGCGATGAATTCTTCGTCTTCACCGAGTAAATCCATCAGGCGCTCGTGCGGCGTTTCGCCCTCGATATCGACATACATGTTGAGATATGCCTGCGCCAAGTCGTGCAGAATTTTCGGATGTGTAGTGCCATTGCGTATCGCATCGAGATGTTCGCAAAAGTAGTCGCGCCAGCCCTCTTTTCGCTGCTCGCGCTCCTTCTTCCACTTGCGGTCTCTATCCGCGTCTTCCCTGCGCCAATCGTCGAGCTGACAGAGTGTGAAGAATTCCAGGTCGCGCTCGAATTCAGGGTGCTCTTCTATCCAGGGGGTGAGATAGTTCAGAGCGTCAGGCGTTAAATTCTCTTCCCCGCCCCGTCGAATCAAGTGCCTTGCCGCTAGCGAGAAGTAATACTGCTTGCGTTCGGTGTCCGTTTCGGCCGCTGCCCGTTTCAGAAACCAGGGGACGATCTCCGCCATCGTCTCAGCGCCGTACAGGCGGGATGAAGCATGGAACAGATCTTTGCCGGTACAGCGTTCAATGCCGGTCAGCAGCACCGCCTTATAGCGTTCCGGCCGCGCACCTAACCAAGCTGCTACACGGCTCTGATTCTCACCATTGACGCGAGGATGGCCGTATTTGTCGAGACCTGCACCCAGCCAGTCATACAGCCGCACGTTATCGATTGTGTCTCCATGCGCTTCGATTGCGCGCGACAGCATGCGGCCAACCATGCGCGCTGCCTGATGGTGAGTGAACAATTCGCGCAACATCGGGCCTCGTTTTGCCAACTGGTCGAGGAGAGTGGGCAACAGATGGTCCGGGGTACCTTCTGGAAGGTGGTGGCTCCAGAACATGTGGTAGTCGCCGATAAGGCGATCCTGTTTCTCTGAATGGAGGAAATCGAACACCTCCTCCGCCCGGATGAATTCGGGGAAGAGTTCCTTCAACAGCCGGCCGAGAAGCTGGTCGTCTTCATCCACTATGTTACCTGCCTGCACTTCCCTGGCGAATGAAACCAGACGATCGGCGTTGCGCGGCAGGTCGCGCAGCAGAATCGCCAAGGCCGTGAGGCGGGTGTGGGGGGGGTAGCTCGCGTCCCGCGCCACGGCATCGAGCAGCCTATCGAGCCGGGGTAGGTCATCTGCGGTGGTAAGTTTGGCCAGCGGAGGGCCGTGTCTAAGCGCGTCCAGCGCGCATTCGAGCAGGGCGATGTCGACCTCAGCGCGCGACGGCGCGGCGAGCATCTCCAGGAACACGGGCACCATGTCGGGCGTCGCCAGGGCGCCGAAGGGAGCGGCGGTCCAGTCCTCGGAGCGGAAATGGGCGTAGCGCTCGGCCTCGTCTCTCAGGGCGGTGAACACCCGGCGCTTATCGTCCGCCGGAAAGTCGCGGGCGTCGCCGTAGAGCACGACTCCGAGCGGGTCTCGCTCTACGAGTTCGGCGCGGGCAAAACGGCAATGCACGGCGAGCCAGGCAGCTAGGCCGCGCAGGTCGGGGACGATACCGCCGTCTTCTCCCGTCAGAAGCGCGGTGACGCGGCCGAGCGGCAATCCTTGCTCATCGATCAGCTCCGCTAGATACCGCGCACCGAGAAATTCGGCGATGCTGCGGTGGACGGGGATGCGCTGTTGCTCGCGTTCGTCGCGCTGGAACAGGCTGCCGGCCAGGGCGGCGGACAAGTGTAATTCGCGCGGCATGGAAAGATCACGCCAGAGGAGATGCTGCTCGTCAGCCGCATCGTCGTCGAGCGCGAACCCGGCAATGCCCGCGAGCAGGTGCACGGCACAGAGGAAACCAGCCGCGTCCAGCAGTGCATCGTGCGTCGGTGCGGTGGCGCGCCTGGCTGCACGGTGTTCCGGGTTGGTTTCACGCAGCAACTCCCGGCAGGCGAGGTCGTAGGTCGCAGCCCGGCTGTCTGGCCAATCGCTGATGCCGACGGCTTTGGCCAGCAGACCCAGCGTCTGCGGGTTGCGCAGCAGGTCGGCCAGTCCGTGGCGATCGGCCTGTCGGATGAAGCCGTTAGGATCGGCGATGGCGAATTTTCGTTCCAGCAGCAGGCGGATATCTGTGTCACTGAGGGGGTCGAGGTGCAGTATGGTGAGTGAGCCTCCCGGCACGGCTTCCAGCAGAGCGGCACGGTCACTGTCGCCATACCAGTCGGCCTCGCGGCAGGAGAGGCGAAAGCGCGGACGCCCAATGCGGTCGAGATGGCGCCGCACGTGATCGAGCGGTGTGCGGCCGTCGCCGCCGCCCGCGCGCATTTCGTCGAGTCCGTCGATGAACAGGGTCTTATTGGAGAGTTCCGGGCTCGGGTCGAGGGCGGCGAAGCTGCGCGCCCGAACATAGTGCCCGCCGGTGGCGGCCGCTTCCTGCTCGAAAGACTTGGTCTTGCCTGCCCCCGGGTCGCCGAGCAGGACATAGGCCGGCGTATCGCGGAATTCGGCCAGCAGGCGGCTTTCGCGCTCGCCGCTTTGGTCGTTGCGCGTGGTGCAGGTGCGCGGCACCAGCAGGGTGGGATCGACGGGGTGGCTCAAAGCCAGTGCTCCGCAGGGTAAGAGAGAAACTCGGCCAGGGGGATGCCGCCGTCGCCAATAACCAATTGCCTGCACTCACCGAAACTCTTCTGGAATGCCGCCATTCCCGGGACCACCCTTGGCACATTGCCGCTTTTCACCTCGATGGCGGCCAGCCGCTCGCCACGCTCAAGCACGAAATCCACTTCATTGGTGCCATCGCGCCAATAATGGATGCGGCACTCAGGCGAGGCTGTATTGTGCAGGTGCGCGCCGACCGCGCTCTCCACCATGCGGCCGCGGTAGCTGCGATCCGCTTGGGCTTCGGCCTTGCTGTAGCCGGAACCGGCCGACATCAGGGCCATGTTCAACACGTTGAGCTTGGGTGAGGAGGCGCGGCGGCGGTGATGCTGTCCAGCATACTTGGGCAGGCCGCGAATCAGGCCAGCGTTACCGAGCAGATCGAGATAGTGGGCCAGGGTCACGGTATTACCCGCATCCTGCAACTGGCCCATCATCTTAGTGTAGGAAAGCTCTTGCCCCGAGTAGCGGCAGCCGAGGTGGAACAGCTGCCGCAGCAGTGCGGGCTTGTCCACCCGTGTCATCATCAGGATGTCCTTTTCGATACTGGGCTCGATGAGGCCGGTATTGACGTAGTTGCGCCAGCGCGCCTCATCACGGATCAGCGGGGCACTGCCGGGATAGCCGCCGAAGTAGAGGTAGTCTTCGAGGTCGAAGTCGAAGGCATCAGCCATTTCGCGAAACGACCAGTGGGTGAGGTGGATCGTTTCGAAGCGCCCGGTGAGGCTTTCGCTCATACCATGTTGCATCAGCAGCGGTGACGAGCCGAGCAAGACGACGTGCAACATCAGTCCTTCAGCGCGATCCGCATCCCACAGACCCTTTACAGTATCTGACCAGTGCGGAATCTTCTGAATCTCGTCGAGTACGAGTACGTGCCCCTCGGTATCGCCCCTTGCCGCCGTGCGGGCGCGCTGCCACAACTCCACGAGCCAGGCGCTATCCCGTGGTTGTGCCAGTTGTCGCATGGTCGGTGCGGTAGTTTGGCTTGTGTCCGCCAGGGGCGACTCTTCAGGGCTATCCACGGCGACGAAGTTATAGCGTTCTGAAGGATAGTTCGCCAAAACGTCACGCACCATGGTCGTCTTGCCGACCTGGCGCGGCCCGGCGACAACGATCAGGAAGCGTGGCGTTTCACGCAGCCTTTCGCATAGCGTTGCCGATTCAGGTCGTTGATATGAGAACACCATAGATTAATGCACTGAGTAAATTTACTCATTAATGTAACTCAATGAGTTGTTTATGGCAATCGGTTTCCTACTGACGGTCACAATGCCAGTCGGACTTCGGGTTGAACAAGCTCGTCCGAATACCAACCCCTAGCGAAGGGGCTTTGGGGTCAGGGGCGTGGGGGTGGAATAAGAGAAGGAGCAGTGGGGTCAGCGAGCAGCGGGGTCGAGCAGCGGGGTCAGAGTAAATAGCTCTATAGCGAGGATGGAATTTACAGCAAAAAAAAACCGACAGTCACAAGACTGTCGGCTTTGAAAAGCGCCATGAGGGGACCATGGAGCGCGTTATTCGGAAATCTGGAGGTTATTCAGGCAACCAAATTTCAGTAAAAACATATACAGGTGCGGGTTGGTGCGAGCCAGGTTTCCGTCAACCACCACCGCGGTGGTTCCGTCCACTATCTCAATCCGCACCAGCGGGTTGAAACGGAAGCGGCCATCGCTATGCCTTGTCCCGGCAGCACCGGCCAGCCGCTGTGCCCAGTCGCTGGGGCGGAATTTCGCCCCGGCCACGGTCGTACCCTTGATTACCAGACGCGGCGAATCCGGTTCGACATCGGCCAGTGCATGACATACTGAACCGCCCATCGGTTACATGCTCCCTATCAGGAACACATGGTCCGGTCCCTGGCGCCAGGTGTCGAGAAGATAGACGTTGGCCGAATTGGCGGCCCAGGTGTCCACCTCTGCCGGCGCGCCGGTGCAGTCGGAAAACATCTTCAACACCTCGCCGGAGGACATGCCGCGCAGCTGTCGCCGCGCCTCGATCACCGGAGCCGGGCAGCGCCGGCCGCGCATGTCGAGCTCGCGCGTGATCGAACGCACCCGACTCTTGCGTACCGTCAGAAGTTGTCCCCGTTCGCCAACTTCCGTGCTCACCAGCTCGGCACCGCAGCAGCGGAGCGCCTCCACCACCGAACCGCTGTCGGCAGCCCGGTCAAGGATGATCGGCAGGGTGTCATCGACGCCAAGCCGGTCGACGTGCCAGGCAATGGCCGCGCGCGGCAAGCGTCGACGAAACCCGCTCAGATCCAGCTCTAACGGCTGGAATTCGGATATCTTCCTCTCGCTCATGGTGGCTACTCCTCTTGATTGCAGCGCCAATGCAGAGACTAGCAAGTGGCGCTGGCTTTGTTGAAAGAACTTATTCTCATACCTTTAGGCGATTTGGTTATAACGCCTGGGGTAAGGCGTGAGGCGTGAGGCGTGAAATAATCACCTTTCACCTTTCACCTCACCCCTTACCCTCAACCGCCAGCACCCGCACGGTCCACTGCTCCATCCGTGCGGCCAGTGCCACGAGCTCATCCTCACCCGGGGTCGGTGTCACGACGATCGATTCCAGCTCGTCGGCCAGGCCGGCGGGCAGTTCCAGGCGCCGCTGCAGCAGTGCGGGGCAGCCGCGCGGGTCGTTCACCTCCCCTTCCCCGCCGAGTTTGCGGGCCACGGCATTGACCGTGGCGATGATCGCCGCGTCGATGCAGCTGCGCGCCTCCTCGACATTGCCTTCGAGGAGGAAGGCGTTGCGGCTGTTGCGCTGATAGAGCAATTCGGCCTCCAGCAGCAGCAGGGGATCCTCCTGCCCGCCTCCGCACTCGCCGATCCCGCGCTTGCTGAGGCGGAAGGCCTCGTTCACCCCCAGGTCTCGCTGCAGCTCCGGCACCTGCTCAGGGGTGACGCTGCACAGGTCCGCCAGCAGCGTGTCGAAGTAGCCACTCCCGCTACGCACCACCCAGGCACGAAACGTTTCCTCTGCCTGCCGTTCACCGAGATAGGCGTCGTGCAGGCGCTGCACGGCCTCCGGGGTGCGACGCGCCGGCACCACCGGTCCGTCCTCCGCCAGTGCACCGCCGGCGGTACCGTCGCCCCCCAGTTGCAGCACATAGCTCGGGATCAGCGCACCGCAGTGGCGCTTCGCCTTGCCGTAGAGACCGATGTCGCCGGTGTCCGACTGGGCGCAGCCGTTCTGGCAGCCGTTGACCCGTATCTGCAGGTCGCTACTGCCGCCGTTGATGCGGCTGGCGAGCGGCTGGGAATGGGTGATGGCGAGCGGGCAGAGAGTGGCGCCCGGGCAGCTCACCACATCGCCTCCGGGCCGGGCCACCACCAGGCCGAGGCGGGCGAGGCCTTCGTGCAGCGCAGCGAGCGCCTCTTCCGGTACAGCGGGAATGAGCAGATTTTTCTCCACCGTGACGCGGACCTCGGCAAGGCCGAGCGCGTGCAACAGCTCGGCGAGGCCGCGCAGCTGCCGGGTGCCCAGCTTGCCCAGGCGTACGTCGACCGGTACGGCAACCCGGCCCGGCTGATGCGTAGGCACGACGCTGCGCACCGAGCCCTGGCGGCACGGTACTGCCCCCGTGGGCTCGCGCCACTGCCCACGCACGGCAAACTGCGAGGTAGCGCGGCTGCGGCGAAATTCCTCCTGGTACATTTCGAGAAGTTGTTCCAGGGTGAAACGGTCGCGCAGGAACTTGATCCGTGAACGGGCGCGGTTGCTGCGATCCGAATGGCGGTGATGCAACATCAGCACCGCCTCCACCGCCGGAATCAGGTCGGCCTCCGTTACGAACGGGGCGAGCTCCACCGCCGTATAAGGCCTGGCACCCAGCCCGCCGAAAGCGAGCAGGCGGAACCCTTGCTGCCCTTCCCGTTGCGTCGCGATGACGGCCAGATCGCTGATCATCCCCTGTGCGCAATCGGCCTCGCAGCCGGAAAAGCTGATCTTGAATTTGCGCGGCAGTTGCCGGGTCAACGGATGGTCGAGAAAATAGCGCGCCACCGCCTCCAGGTGGCGATTGACGTCGACGTGCTCACGCGGGCAATGACCGGCCAGCGGGCAGGCGGTGATGTTGCGTACCGTATTGCCCGAGGCCTCACGGCTGGTGATGCCGTAGCGGGCCAGGTGGTGCAACACCGCAGGGGTGTCATCCAGCTGCAGATAGTGGAACTGGATGTCCTGGCGGGTGGTGAGATAAACCTCCGCGTGCCCTTCCCGGCAGTATTCCTCCACGACCTCCGCCAGGGCTGTCAGCTGGGCCGGGCGCAGGCGTCCGCCCGGCAGTTTCGTCCGCAGCACATAGTAGCCCTCCTGGCGCTGGGTAAAGATCCCCTGCAACAGCCGCAGCGGTGCGAACCGCTCCGCATCGATGGCACCGGAACGCAAGGCGGCCACATCGGCTTCGAATTTGGCCAGAACACCGTGGTCAATCATGATAGGACTCCTGTTATCCTGCTAACCGGCTTCTCGCCCACTGCGAGCTTCCGGGCACACACCAAAAAGGTCCCGTTCACCCCCCCTTCACCAGCGGCCAACCGGCCAGCAGAGTGAGGAGGGTGACGCCGCCGACAAACAGATTCATCGGCAGGCCGAGACGAACAAAATCGGAAAAGCGGTAGCCACCCGGGCCGTAAACCATCAGGTTTGTTTGGTAGCCCAGCGGGGTGGCGAAGCTGGCCGATGCCGCCATCATGATGGCGAAGATGAAAGGCTCCTCATTCAGTCCTGCCGTCTGCGTCAACTCGAGGACCACAGGCAGCATCAGAATGGCCGCCGCGTTGTTGCTGATGCTCTCGGTGAGGAGCGAAACGGCGAGATAGGTCAGTACCAGCAGCAGCCAGGGAATGCCGTCGCCCAGGGCGAGCAGGCCCTGCGCCAGCAGGGTGGCGACCCCGGTCTTCTGCAGCGCCGCACCCAGCGAAAGCGAGGCGGCAATGGTGATAATGACCGTGAGATCGAGGCTCTTCTCCGCCTGGCTGACCGAGCAGCAGCCGGTAACGATCATCAACGCGGCGCCGAGCAGTGCCGCGTTGAGCACGCTGAGCAGGCCCAAGCCCGCCGCCGCCACAAGGCCGAGGAGAATTCCCCAGGCCAAAAAGGCGCGCTCGTGCCGCGGCGGCTCGGTCCCCAGATCGTTGATCAGCAGAAAGTCCTTGTTAAAACGCTGGCGGGAGACGAAGGCAGGCCGTGCCTCGAGCAGCAGGGTGTCGCCCGCCTCGAGCCGGATGTTGCCCAGGTTCCCTTTTACCCGCTCACCATTACGTGCCACGGCAAGGACCACCGCGCCATAGCGATCGCGAAAGCGTGCGTCGCGGATCGCATGTCCCACCGCGGCGCAATGGACCGAAACGACCGCCTCGACCAGGCGGCGCTCCGCACGCTCCGTACTCAAGCTGTCGAAGTGGCCGTTTTCGGCAGAGGAGACGATGCCGTTGATCCGCAGCAGGTCGGAGATCGCCTCGGTGTCGCCGGCGAACACCAGCCGATCGCCCCCCTTCAGTCGCTCCTCCGAAGGCACCGCCGTGACGATCGTTCCATCCCGTTCGATCTCCACCAGATAGACCCGCTTGAGGTTGCGCAGCCCCGCCTGCCCGACCGTCCTGCCTACCAGCGGGCCGTTGTGCGCCACCGATACCTCGAGGGTGAATTCGCGCAAATTGGCAAAGGCCCGGGTGTCGCTGCGATCCGGCAGCCAGCGAGGAAACAGCAGCCACATAAAGGCGATGCCCGCTATCGCGACGGGCAGTCCTACGGCGGTGATGGAGAACAGCGAATAACCCGTGCCGCCGGTCAACGCCTGGTATTGGCCGTTGACCACAAGGTTGGTGCTGGTGCCGATCAGGGTGAGTGTGCCGCCGAGGATGGCGCTGTAGCTCAGCGGGATCATCAGCTTCGAGGGGGCAATCCCGGTTTTCCGCGACCAGGCGTGAATGGCCGGAATCATCGTGGCGACCACCGGCGTGTTGTTGAGAAAGCCGCTCAACAGGACCACCGGCGGGAATATCCTGGACAACGCCGAACGCACGCTGCCCGGTTGTCCGAGGAGCCGGTTGACCAGCAAATCGACACCACCGGAGGCGTGTATGCCGGAGGCGACGACGAACATCGCCGCGACGGTGATGAGACCCGGATTGGCGAATCCTGCCAGCGCTTCGCCGCTGCTGAGAATGCCGCTGAGGCTGAGCAGGAGCAGCACGGCCATCATCACAATGTGCGGCCCGAGACGCGTCACCATCAAAATGGTGAGCGCACCAAGCGTGAGTGATAACGATAGCCAGCCCTGCCAATCCATAAGGAAATATCCGCTCTTTTCCGCTCCGCCCCCATCAGTCGAGGGAGTTGCAAACAGGTGAAGAAGGTGTATAAACATAGGGAAACCAACCAGAAGCTATCGCGAAATAGCCAAAGAGACGGACCACCTCGCCCCCGTCGCACACTGCATCGGCTTTGTGCTTTGCATTCACCAATAATGTGTTTCCCTGTATGCAGAATATGGCGTTGGGGAGGAGGTCGGAAGGAATCTCTTGTTATCGATTTATACGGTTCAGTTCTAAGCGAGAAAGCCATGAATCTTCAGCAACTGCGTTACATCACCGCTGTCGCCCGCGAGGGGCTAAATGTCACCGCCGCGGCCGATCGCCTGCACACCTCGCAGCCCGGGGTCAGCAAGCAGATACGCCAGCTGGAGGACGAGCTTGGCATCCAGATCTTCGAGCGCAGCGGCAAGCAGCTGGTGCGCATTACCGCCGCCGGCGAGGCGGTGCTCGCGCTGGCCAACCGCACCCTCGTCGATGTGGAGGAGATCCGTCGCACGGCGCACGAATACCGCGACCCGTCGCACGGCTCGCTCTCCATCGCCACCACCCATACGCAGGCGCGCTACGTGCTGCCGCGCATCGTCAGTCACTTCGCGCGCCGCTATCCCAACGTGGTGCTGCACATGCATCAGGGGACGCCAATCCAGATCGCCGAACTGGCGGCAAGCGGCGAAGTGGATTTCGCCATTGCCACCGAGGCGATGGAGCATTTCGAGGAGCTGGTGATGATGCCGTGCTACCGCTGGAACCGCGCCATTGTCACCCCCTGCGATCACCCGCTGCGCGATGTGCAGCCGCTGACCCTGGAGGCCGTCGCCGAATACCCCATTCTCACCTACGTGTTCGGCTTTACCGGACGCTCGCGGCTGGATGCGGCATTCAAGCAACGGGGACTGGAACCGCGGGTGGTGTTCACCGCGTCGGACGCCGACGTCATCAAGACCTACGTCAGGCTGGGTCTCGGGGTCGGCATCGTGGCACGCATGGCCTATGACGCAGAGATCGACACCGATCTCTGCGCACTCGATGCCGGCCACCTGTTTGCACCGAGTACCACAAAGATCGGCTTTCGCCGCGGCATCACCCTGCGCGGCTACATGTACGACTTCATCGCCGAATTCGCCCCGCACCTCGACCGCGAACGGGTTGACGCCGCGATTGCGGCCAAAACCAATGCCGAGCGCGAGGCGCTGTTCGAGGACGTGGAACTGCTCACCCTGTAATGGCGCGATTCAGGTTCAAGGTTCAAGGTTCAAAATCGTAGGCCGGACATAGCGTAGCGGTGTCCGGCAGAACTGTTTGCCTTTTTCATGGTGCACGGCTCGCACCCAATACTCTCGCCAAGCCGCAGGGCGTGAGGGCGTGAGGGCGTGAGGGCGTGAGGGCGTGAGGGCGTGAGGGCGGGAGGGCGGGTAGGATGGGATGCATCCCATCATTGGGGCAAATTCATGGTGGGATGCATCCCACCCTACGGGAGATCGTCGGGAGATCGGGAGTCGTAGGCCGGACAGAGCGGAGCGGTGTCCGGCAGAACCTGCCCGATACCGCTACGCTATATCGGGCCTACCTCCTACGACCTCGCCACCCTCACGCCGTCATGCCACGCAATGATGGGCACGTCGCTCTCGCTCCTTTGCCCATCCTACAACTTTGACTTCAGATAAGACCCCGTTCGGCCAGCTTCCGCATAACTGACTCGGCCGCCTCTTCGACATCCATGCCGGTGGTATCCAGGTGCAGCTCCGGCTGTTCGGGGGCTTCGTAGGGCGAATCGATGCCGGTAAAGTCGGGCAGCTCACCGCGCCGCGCCTTTTTGTACAGTCCCTTGACATCGCGCTGCTCGGCCACGGCCAGCGGCGCGTCGACGAACACCTCGACAAACTCCCCCTGCGGCAACAAGGAACGGGCCAGGCGCCGCTCAGCGGCGAACGGCGAGATAAACGCAGCCAGCACGATAAGGCCGGCATCGGCCATCAGCCTCGCCACCTCGGCGACGCGGCGGATGTTCTCCGCCCTATCCACCGCGCTGAATCCGAGATCGCCGTTGAGCCCGTGCCGGACATTGTCACCATCGAGCAGGTAGGTATGGCGGCCACGCGCGTGCAGCAGTTGCTCCACCCGGTTGGCAATGCTCGACTTGCCCGCACCGGAAAGACCGGTAAACCAGACCACGCAGGGCTTCTGCCCCTTGATTGCGGCGCGTGCCGCCTTGTCCACATCGAGCGCCTGGAGGTGGATGTTGGCGGCGCGGCGCAGGCTCCCTTTTATCATCCCGGCGGCAACGGTGTGGTTACTCAGGCGATCGATAAGGATGAAGCCGCCGGTCTCGCGATTCTCGATATAGGGGTCAAAGGCCACGGGGCGGTCGAGGCGCAGTTGGCACAGGCCAATCTCGTTCAGTGCCAGCTGCCGGGCCGGCAGCCGCTCCAACGTATTGACCTCCACCTTGTAGTCGACGGCGTTCACAGTGGCGCTCACGCTGTTGCTGCCCAGCTTCATCAGGTACTGGCGCTCCAGGGAGAGTGGCTGTTCACCCATCCACACCAGGGTGGCCTCGATCCGCTCCGCCACCTCTGCCGGCGCCGCGGCCGCAGCGATGAGGTCGCCACGGGAGATATCGATCTCGTCGCTCAGGGTCAGGGTGACGGCCTGCCCCGGCAGCGCCTGCTCCAGATCGCCATCCTGGGTGACGATGCGCGACACCGTGCTCTCGCGCCCGGCCGGCAGCACCCTGATCCGCTCTCCGCGCAGCAAGGTACCGCCGGTAACGGTACCGGCGTAGCCGCGAAACGCGGCAGAGGGCCGGTTCACCCACTGCACCGGCAGGCGCGCACCCCGCGTCGCCGCTGCCCCGGCATCGACGCCCACCGTCTCCAGGTACGCCATCAGCGCAGGGCCGTCGTACCAGGGCATGCGTTCGCTGTGCACAAAGACGTTTTCCCCGCGCAGGGCAGAGAGCGGGATCGCGGTGATCTCCAGCTCGCCGAGCTGGCGGGCGAAGGCGGTGTACTCCTCGACGATGGCGCGAAACACCGGCTCCGCATAGTCGACCATATCCATCTTGTTGACCGCCAGCACGACTCGCCGGATGCCGATCAGCGACACCAGAAAACTGTGCCGTCGTGTCTGGGTCAGCATCCCCTTGCGCGCATCGATCAAGATCACCGCCACGTCGGCGGTGGAGGCGCCGGTGATCATGTTGCGGGTGTACTGCTCATGTCCCGGCGTGTCGGCGACGATGAACTTGCGCCGCTCGGTGGTGAAGAAGCGGTAAGCCACATCGATGGTGATCCCCTGCTCGCGCTCGGCGGCAAGGCCGTCCACCAGCAGGGCGAAATCCGGCTCGCCGCTCTGGGTTCCCCAGCGCTTCGAGTCGGCCTCGACCGCCGCCAGTTGATCCTCGCACAGCACCTTGGCCTCGTAGAGCAGGCGGCCGATAAGGGTGCTTTTGCCGTCATCCACGCTGCCGCAGGTGATGAAACGCAGCAGCGTCTTGTTCTCGTGCTGGCGCAGATATTCGCCGATATCGCTGCCGATCAATGCAGATGCCTGGCCCATCAGAAATAACCCTCCTGTTTCTTTTTTTCCATGGAGGCGGCGCTATCGCTGTCGATCACCCGCCCCTGACGCTCCGAGGTCTTCGCCAGCAGCATCTCCTGGATGATCGCCGGCACGCTGTCGGCTTCGGATTGAATGGCTCCGGTCAACGGGTAGCAGCCCAGGGTGCGAAAACGCACCTTGCGTATCGAAGGTGACTCCCCCGGCAGCAGCGGCAGACGCTCGTCGTCCACCATCAGCAGCACCCCGTCACGCTCGACCACCGGCCGCTCGTCGGCGTAGTAGAGCGGCACGATGGGGATCTGCTCCTGATGGATGTACTGCCAGATATCCAGTTCGGTCCAGTTGGAGAGCGGGAAGACCCGTATCGACTCGCCAGGGTGTTTGCGCGCGTTATACAACTGCCACAACTCCGGGCGCTGGCTTTTCGGATCCCAGCGGTGCTGTGCACTGCGAAAGGAGAAGATGCGCTCCTTGGCGCGCGACTTCTCCTCATCGCGCCGCGCCCCGCCGAAGGCGGCATCGAAACCGTACTTGTCCAGCGCCTGCTTGAGTCCGTCGGTTTTCATCACGTCGGTGTAGAGCGCCGAGCCGTGGACGAACGGACTGATGCCCCGCTCCACCCCGTCACTGTTGATATGGACGATAAGCTCCATCCCGCACTCGGCGACCATGCGATCACGAAAATCGTACATGGCGCGGAATTTCCAGCAGGTGTCTACATGCAACAACGGGAACGGCGGCGGCGCGGGATAGAACGCCTTGCGCGCCAGGTGCAGCATCACCGCGCTGTCCTTGCCGATGGAGTAGAGCATCACCGGGCGCTCCGCCTCCGCCACCACCTCGCGCATGATGTGGATGCTCTCGGCCTCGAGCCGCTGCAGGTGGGTCAGGGGCATAATTCTCTTCTCCGGTGTTCTGATAAGACTCGGGTTCATAGCGCTTCGAGCAGCGCCTCATCGAACGGGAGCGGTACGGCCAGGCCCGGCTGCAACACGTCGCTTACCAGGCGCTGATAGCTGGTATAGATGCGCGGCACGCCATCCTGCTCGACCAGAAAGAACGGCGCAGTGCGCACGCAGTAGCGGCGCGCCAGCTCCCAGCCCTCGCCCTCCAGGTCGCGCTCGTCGGCGACCACCGTCCTGTCGATGCGTGCGGTGAAGCCGTCCCGGCGCAGTTGTTCCTTCACCTCGCTGCAGCTGCGGCACAGCCGCCCGTCGCTCTTTTGCTTGTAGACCAGAGTGATGTGGGTCATCGGTGTACTCCTCACTTTGCGGCAAGTTTCGCTGAAGGAACCGCAGCAAGCGCTGCTTCCGCCGGGATGTTGGCTACGTGCAGCCCGCACTCCTTGAAGGCGGCATCCTCCCACCACCAGCGCCCCTCGCGCTCGTGCTGCGCCGGCAGTACCGCACGGGTGCAGGGCTCGCAGCCGATGCTGATATAGCCCTGTTCGTGTAGCGGGTTATAGGGCACGCCGTTGCGGCGGATGTAGTCCCACACCTGCGCCGAACTCCAGCGCGCCAGCGGATTGAACTTGAGCAGGGGGCGCTCCGGGGTGGAAAACGCGGCGTCATACTGGATCACCGGCAGATCCTGGCGCGTGCCGGTACTCTGGTCTTCACGCTGGCCGGTGATCCAGGCATCGAGCCCGCTGAGCTTGCGCCGCAACGGCGCTACCTTGCGCACGGTGCAGCACTCCTTGTGTCCGTCGCGGTAGAAACTGAGCAGCCCCTTGTTGCGCACCAGCGCCTCCACCTCCGCCGCATCGGGAAACAGTACCTCGATCTCGATGCCGTAGTGCTCGCGCACCTGGTCGATAAAGCGGTAGGTCTGCGGATGCAGGCGCCCGGTATCGAGGCTGAATACCCGCACGTCATCGCGCAGCCGCCTCGCCATGTCGATCAACACCACATCCTCGGCGCCGCTGAATGAGACGGCGATGGCGTCGTACTGCGCAAATGCGAGCGACAGGATCGCCTCAGGCTCGGCCGATTCGTACTCTCGGGCGAGGGCGCCAATCTCGGATAGCGATACATCGGTCATCAATTCTTCTCCTCCACACTGGGATTGGGGCCATGCAACGACATGGTGAAACCATGCACAGGCCCGGTGGGAGATTAATAGCAAAGCCGCGGCAAGGAGAAAAAGAATCGTTTTTTCTATGGGCAGAACGGGAAGGAATAACCGGTAGGGGTGAGGCGTGAGGCGTGAGGCGTGAGGCGTGAGGCGTGAGGCGTGAGGCGTGAGGCGTGAGGCGTGAGGCGTGAGGC